>Ga0209055_1000012_pt1 | contig 124303 bp, 108 predicted proteins | sample GraSoiAngelo_110_FD_185875 | JGI IMG/M metagenome (GOLD analysis project Ga0209055, IMG submission 185875) | Grasslands soil microbial communities from the Angelo Coastal Reserve, California, USA - 14_0903_12_30cm (SPAdes) (version 2) | ecosystem: Environmental > Terrestrial > Soil >... | reverse complement strand
TAGCGAGGATCGGGGAAGGCTCGAGCCGCGGAGTTTCGCAGCAACTCGTCGAGCGGTGCTCGCAATCATCCAGCGTAAGCTAACTCATTCTCCGGAATTTGTCCAGCCCAGAGATCTGAACTGTTACCATTGCGGAAACAACGATCCTGAAATCTGTGGGCGAACAAGAGTTATCTTGGTAGAATTCAGCAGCGTCGGGCCCTATTAAATCGTTCTTTCGCATCCTTCCGCCCCCCGATCCGTAGACCCGCACGGTGACGGTTCCTTGCGAAACCGACTACATCCTGTTCAGCGACTATCGTCGAAGACGGGCTGTGAAGTAGGAGGGGATGGCCATGGAAGGATCAACCATTTGTATTCTTGTGGTAGATGATTACGAGCCTTGGCGTCGTTTCGTCTCAACGAGGCTCCACAAGCAACCGGAATTGCAGGTCATGGGCGAGGCATTGGACGGATTGGAAGCGGTTCGGAAGGCCCAACAACTACACCCAGACCTAATCTTGCTCGACATCGGGCTTCCTTCACTGAATGGAATCGAAGCCGCGCGCCGAATCCGAGAGCTTTCCCCGAAGTCCAAAATTCTCTTCATAAGCGAAAATCGCTCTTGGGACATCGCAGAAGAAGCTTTGCGTATAGGCGCAGGCGGCTATGTCGTCAAGTCGGACGCCGCGGGCGAACTATTGCCTGCTGTGGAAGCCGTCCTGAGGGGCAAGCGGTATGTCAGTGCCAGCTTGGCTGGTCATGATCTCAACGACCATAAAGATGAGCGCGCCGCCGACCGTCCTCATCGCGAGAAGGTCTTCGCACGGCTCCCACCACAGAACCTGGCGACCAGACCTTGCCACAAAGTTGAATTCTACTCCGACGATACATCGTTTGTGGACGGTTTTGCTCGCTTTATCAAATCTGCCCTGAAGGCTGGGCAGGCAGTTGTCGTTGTCGCCACCGAGTCACATCGCGTTAGCCTTCTTCAGAGATTGGAGGCATATGGGGTGGATGTTTCGGTTGCGGTTGAACGAAAACGCTATATCCAGTTGGATGTTCCCGACACACACTCCCCGATTCAATTTGCGAAACTTGTGAATGATCTCGTCGTGGAAGCGAGCAAGGCGGCGGATGGAGAGCATCCTCGCGTTGCGGCTGGTTGAGAGTGCACGCCTACCTTGTGGGCACAAGGTAATACGGATGCGGCGATTCAGCTCGAATACCTTTGGGGCGAGTTAGCCAAAAAATACAACGTGAATACTCTCTGCGGGTATGTGTTGGGAACTCTTGACCGCGAACAGGAAAGCCACATCGGCGAGAGAATCTGTGCTGAACACTCGGCCGTTCATGGAGGCAACTAGGCTATTAGGCAGATTCAAAAACCTAGGCCGTAGCGCCCTTTGCCAGTGTAGGCAACTCAGCTTCCGGAACGGTAAGCTCCGCCAAACCGCAATCCAAGCAAACCACGACCTCTGGAAATATCCATACGGTGGGTTTGTCCAGACCTTCATAACCGGGGAGATGGAAGGTCATCTCCGTGCTGAATTTACGCTGATTGTCTGATCCACACACATCTTGGTTGTGAGTTGTGACGGCCCGGGGGGACGAACTCGGGCGAAGTCGGTGTTCTTATCCTGCCGCCCGTACGGAATCGCTCTTTGAACCGAGCGGGACGCGAGCATGGATCACGGTGCCGCCCTTGGGTTGCGTTTCAATTGCAAGGGTTCCGTTCACCAGTTTCAGTCGCTCCTCCATGCTGATGAGCCCAAGACCACGGCTCTTCTTCGCCGCTTCGGGGTCAAAGCCTGCGCCGGAATCCTTCACTGGGAGATGAATCTCATCCGATGTTCCCCACAATCGTACTTCGAAGTGTCGTACCCCACTGTGCTTCGCGGAATTGTGCAGGGCTTCCTGCAGTACCCGAAAGAAGGAAAGAGAAATGTCCGGCGACAAAGGACTGGCCAAATCGTGGGTTTGGAAGTCAATCTTCGCCTTCTGCTGCTCGCCGAACTCTTGGCAGAAGCCTCTCATTGCCGCAGCAATACCCAAATATTGCAGTTTTGCCGCGTGCAACTCATGCGACAAGGATTGAATATCAGCGGCTATCTCCGAGGTCTGCCTCCGCAGTTCGCCCATACGGGTAGGAACATCAGATAGGTTGGGAGGGCTTTCTTGGAGTTGTTCTAGCTCGATGGCCAACATTGCGATACCTTGGCTGATGTCGTCGTGGAGCTCTCTTCCGATCCGGGTACGTTCCTGCTCTTGTGCCTCAATCAACCTACGGCTCACGTTTGCAAGCGCAGCTTCGGCCAGTTTGCGCTCGGTGATGTTGATAAACGCCACCACTGCCCCCACCACCTCTTGCCCTCTCCGCCGGGGATAGGACCAGTGTTCAGCGGGGAAGCTTGTTCCGTTTGCTCTCCAAAACACCTCGTCCTCCGCGTGGACTCCTTCCCCGGTTTGTGTTACCCGGTGAACGCGACACTCCTCCACGGGAAACAATGTTCCATCCGCACGACTGTGATGCAACAGCTGATGCATATTCTTGCCGAGCACTTGCTCAATGTGCTCGTATCCCAAAGCGCGGAGGCACGCAGGGTTGCAGAACGTGCATCGGTGTTCGAGATCAATTCCGTAAATAGCTTCGGCGGTGGAGTCAAGAAGCAGTCGGAGTTTCTCTTCGCTCTCACGTAGGGCCTCATCGGCGCGAAGCCGTGCTTCCATTGCCGCTTGTTTACTTACGACCCGCTCTCGCTCGCGCTCGGCATTCTCACGTTCGGCGATCACCGCCGCCAATGACAAGCCCGATACTGAAAGCACACCGAAGAACACGTCCAACAGAACAGCATTTACGAATGTAGTGTTGCTCGCGAACGGCCCGGACCCCAAGGCGGTTTCAATGGTAGCGATCGCAGCGACCATCAGAATCGACAATGCTGTTACGCCCACGCCGAAACGAATGGCTGCCCACATTATGAAAGGGAGTACGGAAAACGCCATGACATGCAGCTTGACTGGAATAAAAGGCAGATCGCTAAAGATGACCAAGCAGGTTGCCGCAAGGAGCAACAGAAGAACTGCAAGCTCTGCGATGCGATCCCGGTCACGGAGCTTTAGAAAATCGGTGAAACGTAACGCGAGTGGTGTCACCAGCAAGACGCCAGTAGCATCTCCCAGCCAATAGACCAGCCATGCCGCACCTAAGCCGGAATAAGCACGCACATGGGTTGCGTAGAGAACTGACACTCCGATTGAGGCACTCACTATAGCGCTGCCAAATCCCCCAAGCGCAATCAGACTGAGCGCATCAGACAGGCGGGATAGCGAGGGATGAAGATTCGCAATGCGACGGAGGAGGAAAGCACCTGTCGTTGCTCCTGATGTCGCTCCAACCGCTTGCCCGAGTGCAGCAAGATGAGAAACGGGGCTGAAGAATGCCACGAGAAAAGCCCCAGCGGCCACCCCGAGCCATACACGGTACCCGCAAATCAAAATCGCAGCGAGCGCGATGCCGTACGCAGGCCATACAGGCCCAAGATTACTGCTCCTGATGTTCGCGGTAGCTTGGCCGAGTTTGCCCGCGACCAGATAGGCGACAAAGACAACCGAAATCTGGAGCAGGTACCCTCGGCCGATGCGCTGCTCGAGAGCCTGACTCTGAACCGCCTGAATCATGTGGCGCTCTCTTCGCTTGTACTGCATCGAATATGTCGAAGCCATGATTATCGGCTCACGCTGATCATCTAAAATGACACCTTATACTCGCAACGGAACGACACTGCAAGCCTGCCAGGAATCGCTGGAATCGCTAGGAATCGCTCAGGAGTCTCGTAAGTTCGGATAGCGTGATCGCGGTGGGAGCCAGATTGGCGGGCCGGGGCCTGTGCCTCGCCAATATTATGAGCGCATTTGAAATCAATAACATACAAAGGAGTCGTGTATATGTTTCAGAGATCACTTTCGGCTATTGCGGCGTTTTAGCGACGACACCACATATTGGCCCGGCCTCATGCCGATCTGGCGACCTATTCGTAGCGGAGGGCGGCCATGGGGTCGAGGCGCGAAGCGCGGCGGGCAGGCCAAAAGCTGGAGGCCAGGCCGATCGCGGCCAAAATGAAGATGGCAAGAGTAAGCGTGGGAGGATCGCGCGGTTTGAGACCGAAGAGCAGGGAATTGGCGGCTTTGCTGCCCGCCAGCGTGAGGGCCAAACCGATAGCCAAACCAATGCCGATGAGGATTGATACTTCTCCCAGAATCAGGCCGATGACGCCGGCCCGCTGGGAGCCTAGAGCCATGCGCACGCCGATCTCGTTGGTGCGCTGCGCGACAGTGTAGGAGATCACGCCGTAGAGTCCGACTGCGGCAAGCAGCACGGCGAGAGCGCCGAAGAAGCCGCAGAGGGTGGCCATCAGTTCATCCTGCACGAGGGATTCGCGGATCCGTGTGTGAATTACCGTGAACTGGATATCAATCTCCGGACTCGTTTCCCCGACCCTCTCTTTCACGGAATTCAGCAACCCGCCCACGCCGGATCGCGAACGGATGAGAAACGTTGCGCCGGGATAGATGAACGGCGGCTCAAGCTGAGTCCGCGGGAAATACATCACGGCCTGCATCGGGTCATGCATGTCGTCGTAGACGGAGTCCTTCACCTCGCCGGCGACGGTGTAGTAGCGCGCGGGCTGGCCCGGAGGGGCCCAGACACGAAACTGCTTGCCGATGGCGTTTTTTGCGCCGTCCAAGAACTTTTTCACGAACATCTGATTCACGATGGCGACGCGCGGGGAACCGGCCGTGTCGTTCGAATTGAAGTCCCGCCCAGCAAGGAGTGGAATTTCGAGAGAGTGGAAGTAGCCGGCGCTCACGTAATCCTCATAGGACGCGCCGTTCGGATGGTTCCCTTTATCGTCGAGAATCCAGTCGTTACTGGTGTTTGCGCTGACAGGGAAGCGGTTCGAAGTTGCGGCAGCAGCGACTTCAGGAATCGCGCGAATGCTCTCGAGCAGATTTTCCGTGAACGGCTCCTGCTGCGCAGCAGGGAGGTTCAGGCGTGTGAAATCCAGATCGGCCGCAACGACGCCGTTCTGCTGAAAGCCCGGGTTGCGGGTCATCAGATTGCGCAGGCTGCGTGCGAAGAGCAGGGCTCCTGCGAGCAGCACGAGCGAAAGCGCCACCTGCGATGCGACCAGGACGCGCTGGAAACGAAAGCGCTCGCGTCCGGCGGTCATGCCACGGCCGCCCGTTTTCAGCACCGCGCCGGGAGGGACATTGCGGGCGCGCAGCGCGGGCGCAAGTGCGAACAGGAGGGTGGTGAGAACAGCGAGGGCCCCGGAGAACCCGAGCACGCGCCAGTCAGTGGGCATGTCCAGAAAGACTGGGTTGCCCGCCGTGCTGATGAAGGCCACCAGGAACCGGCTGAGCGCAGCCGCGAGAAATCCTCCGCACACCGCTCCGGCGATCGCCAGGAGCGCGCCTTCGGAAAGCAACTGGCGGATCAGTCTTGCGCGCGATGCGCCCAACGCGAGGCGCACGGCAATTTCGCGTTCCCGCGAGCTGGCTCGAGCGAGCATCAGGTTTGCCAGATTCGCGCAAGCAATAAGCAGCACCAAACCGGAAAGGCCGAGCAGGAGCCAAAGAGGATCGGAGGTGTCGCGCCTCATCTGCGAAAAGCCGTTAGCGGCGGGCCACCCCTCGAAGTTGTAGGCGAGGTAGTGTTTCACGCCTTCAGCGTCGTATTGCGGCGGAATCGTCTGTTGCAGGGACGGGGAGGCGATCACCGCAAGCTGGGCCGACGCGCGCTTCAAGTCCCAACCGGGCTGGAGACGCCCGAACACCGAGAGCCACCAGCTTTCGCGGGCTCTCTCTCCCGTTATGCGGCTGAATTGCCCTCCGATAATTGGCTCCGAGCAGATCGGAAGGGCCACGTCGAAACGGTCGCCTACCGAGACGCCATAAAAACCGGGCGGCGTTACTCCAATGATCGGGAAGGGATGGCCGTTGAGGGTCAGCGTCTGGCCCACCGCCGAGGTGGCGCCGCCATATCGCCGTTGCCAGAACGCGTAGCTGATGTCGACCGCGCCGGCGCATCCCTGACGATCGTCTTCACGCGAGATCAGCCGTCCGAGCATCGGCCGAACGCCCAGGGTGTCGAAAAACTCTCCGCTGGTCCAAATGATATTCGCCATGTCCACTTCGCCGCCTTTGGCGAGATTGAGCCGTTGGCCCGCTCCGCCTCCCCAGGCTGCGATGGACGAAAAGACCTGCTGCCGCTTCTCCACCTGTTGCCACAGTGGAAACGTGAACTCGGCGTAGGGTCCATTGAAATTGCCAGAGCCCCAATGCTTCTTATCAATGTGCACGATGGCCAGACGATCGGGATCGTTGACGGGGAGGGTGCGGAGGCGAACGGCGTCGATCAGTCGGAAGATGGCAGCGTTGGCGCCGATGCCCAAGGCGAGGGTGAGAATGGCGACCACGGCGAAGCCGGGCGACTTGATCAGAACGCGCAGGCCGTACCGAACGTCCTGAATCAGGTCTCGCATGGGCGCCTCACGTCACAGGATACGTAGGCCTGGTGCGAAAGGTTCCGCCGTCGCATTTTATCAGACGCGGGGAATTCAGGATGGTAAGCTCGCGGAAGTGCTGCCGCCGCGGTGAAGATTGCCCCCGCTAATCGAAGGTGGACGCCGCCGCCCGCCGGTTGGATGGCTGATTTCTGCCCACGGGAACACAGTGAATGAGTCGAAGATGGAGAAGATGTCGAAGACCGGGCCGGTCGCTTTGCGCAGGTCCCCTGGATTCAGCATGCCGCTGCCCATTCCGATGGTGAACACGCCGACTGAGGATCAGACCCAATACAAAGCATTTGCGAGATTCATGTCTGCTCCAATTTCCCAATTGTGGTCCCAACTGTGACCACGTGGCCGTTCTCGAATGGGCTGCGCTTTTGTAAGGAGCTTTATCCTATTAGCGTCCGAATTTTAGCGCGCACTTCCGCCAATTCAGCCGCCGATATCATCCCTTTGCGCTTGGCGCGCTTGGCCCGGCTTTTCCGCCAATCGAGGCTCTTGACCTGATCTGCCAGAACCGCGCTTGGGCTCGCCCCGGCAATCACCACCTCGAAGGGATAATTCTTGATCTGCGTCGTCATCGGGCAGCAAACCATAAGACTCGTCTTCGCGTTGTAGACGGCGGGGCTCAGCACAACTGCGGGCCGGTGCCCAGCCTGTTCATGTCCAGTCTGTGGATCGAAGCTGATCCACACTATGTCCCCAGCGTCGGGCACGCGGGACCGCGCCATTACAACGCCTCTTTGCCAACGGGTCTGCCGAAATCGGCCTCGTCGTGCAAATTCTCACGAGTAATCCCCTTCACAAGTTCGGCCAGATCATATTCCTTGCGCTGTGCTGGCTCGATGACAATGCGGCCGGACTCTTCGCGCACGTCAACGGCCTCGTCTAGATCCAGATGCGCCGCCTGCATGACAGCGGCGGGAATTCGCACCGAGGCGCTGTTGCCCCATTTTCTCACCACGGTCCTCATGTCGTCATTACCCCCTGTACAGAGGTCTTAGCAATTTTGCTAAGACCTCTGCTGTATCTACGTTGTATCGACATGCTGTCATAGATTCAGGTGTGTGTCAACAATGTCGATACAGTACACACAAGGCGCGAGCCTTTCCTTTGCGGCGCGTCTTTAGAAGCCGGTGACGCAGAGCTGTATTTTCTCATTTGCTGCTGGCGTGGATGCAGGCTTCATCGCGGCCCAGAAATATTTCGGCTTGGCAGCTTACCTCTCAGCTGACCAAGAATCACTGTAGAAGCGAACGGACTTGCGAAAGTCTGTCGACCAAATCCTGCTTTTCTGCCAAGACGCGCTGCGGGTTCGGGATGGAAAGAGTTTGCGGCGCGCTGGCGATCATCCGTTGCAACCTTGATAGCGCGGACGGATCGTTGAACATGCTCTCGTAAGCAGATGCGATTTGCGCCAGAGCCGCAGATGCCTTTGTGTCCAATCCGGACACAGGAACTTCGAATTCGTGCTTCACAGCGGCCTGCCAATCGAGAGCGTCCGGACCGAGTTGACTCAGGGCTTTTTGCAGGACCGACTTTTGCGAGGCAGATAGTTGCTCCACGTGCAATGCAAACTCCATGCCCCGCAGATGAGTCACAAGGAGATTCTTGGCCACGAGAGTGGCGAAAAGGGTTCCGCCGTTGGCAACATCATGAGAAAAAAGCACCCCCACAGCGAGCGCGTGCACCGCAGCGTCTTTATCGCCGTTTTGCAACAGGTGAAATGCATAAAGCACGTTGAGTCGTCCCAAGGTTAGGGCTTTCCGGACGTATTCCACCGGGGCGTGTGGGCCGAGCGCGTAGTCGACGCCCCAGTCGCAGTTTGGAATGGTGGTTCCCCGGGCCATTGTCTCAACAGCAGACCTGTTTGCTGCGACGAGATCCTTGTACTTCAAATCGTCGTAGGGAGCGGTGCCGTCGAGGATGGCATTTAGCTCCTTTGCTTGCTGGTCACTGATCGCTGAATCCTGCATTTCGGCGAAGGCGGACCAGTAACGCAAGGCAGCATTCACACCCAGCTGTGCATTTTGCTGCGCAAACAGGGAGCCAGGTGGCGCGACAGCACACAAGACTATTAGCAAAATCAGACGCAGAGTTTTCATAACTTGATGTTCTCCTTACTAAGCACAGAAAGCGCGCTCTGTTTGCCTTTCGATGGCGGAGCGGCTTGGGGCTGGAACGAAAGCTGGTCGACCGCCTCCTTAAAGGACGGTGCATGGGACAACAGGGCATTAGCGCGGCCAATCGTCAACGACTGGGTGTTTGAGAGCTGCGGAACGACGGTCAAGCCGCTGCTCGCACTTGAGGGCTGATTTGGCTTAGTGCGATGAGACAACAGCAGAAACGCCAGAACCAAGGACGCTGCGCAGGCCGCTGCCCATGCCATGAATGCAAAAGGACGCCGCGCTGCACTTGGGCGCCTCGCGACCTGCAACGACCCTGGAGGAACAGGGCGAAATTCCTTCAAATAGCGCTCGAATTGCTCCTCATCAAGAATTGGCACGGCAGCCCTCCTTGGCCCACATGGCCTCGCGCAACCTGGCAAGCGCGTAGCGGTAGCGCGAAGCCACAGTATTTGCGCTGATACCTAGAACTTCAGCGATTTGCGCGAACGTCAGTTCACCCCAGACATGAAGGATGGTGACTTCTCGTTGGTCTTCGGGAAGTCCCCATAGAGCGCGTCGCAGGTTCAGTTCTGCGGCGTAGTCTCGATTGGGCGGTTCGAACCAGGCGCATTCTGGGTCGAGAACAACGTCACGCTGACGAGCCTTTCGATCGTTTAGGACGGCGTTGCGCACGCACCTGAACAGATACGCTTTTGCGTCTAGCGTATCGTGCAGCCTTCCGGTTTCCAGGAGCTTCAAAAAAACCTGATGGACCACATCCTGGGCGCGACTCCGCTCCCCGGCAAGTCCCTCAGCAAAAAGTAAGAGCGCCGGGCCATACCGGCGGTAGGAAAGCTCGATCTCAGTAACCCTTCTGTCTGTGGCCTGCACTTTGGCTCTCAAGAATAAGACAATTGAGCCGGGCGAATCTTTCTGTAAGGCCTCGGGCCTAAGCGGTCCAGTCGCGACGCCAGAGAAAATAGCCTACAAGGCTGCCCACCAGAAGGGCGGCTCCAAAGAACCATCGCCATGCGGGAATGCCAATCAGGCCGACAGTTAGAATTCCGAGCACCACGACCAATTCAATGGGATGGCCCGTCCACACGCCTGAGCCAAGCTGGCCGTAGGGAACCACGTCCAACGGGTGGCGGTCCTCATTGGTGCGGGCGACGACTTCGCCCAACGGATGGCGTCGAAAAGTAGAATGCGATTTCATGAGGTTGGCTTCCTTTCGATGTCCGAGAAGAGTATCTCTGAGTGCCTCATGGCTCCTCACCAATAAGACAATTGAAGCGGACGGATTTGTCTATAACCTGCAGGTTGACAGTTAGGTTCATACGTCGCAATTGCAACGTGCTTGAGCGTCCACCAAATTCTTAGCTAGCTAGGTCTCAGGCCCGCTCATCCTGATTACAAAGGACTTACCGGAATCACTCACCTCCAAGCTCACGTCTATTTGTCCGCTTGTCTAGGAAGTGTGCAAGAGTAAGGATAAAGCGTCTGTGCACAATCGTGAGAGATTCTACGCCATTGAAATCCAAGGATGCGTTCGGGGAATTAGAAGCATAGAGGGACGACGCTGCTTAAAGGGCAGGGGCGCACGTTTGCAAAAAAAGTTCAACATTTCCTCAGACGTCGCCAGATTCCGCCAACTCCAAATTACGTTTTGTTATTCCCGCACGAGGTTTTGGCAAGCAAGGATGATCATCTAAAGTGGGTCTTCGTCTTGTTCTTCGGGAGAACGTGTCCCTGGCGAATTGGTACGGTGTCAAGGTTCAGCGCAATGCCACATTCTTACACCGCAGCCAAACAACCATTCGCTAACCACAGGTCGCGACTCCATAAATGCAACGATCTCACGGCGAGGTGCAAGGCTCCGAAAGTCGGCATTACGAGCTAATTCGTGCGGCTACCATATGGTTAATAGATGTCGTACTGCTCCCAGTGGAGGGTGGCGTCGGACTGGATGATGACGTGTTTGTGCGAGTTTTGCTCGAGTTCGTCGATGAGCATGGACTCGCGGGTCTTGAGCGCTTTGGCAATCTCCGGATGCACGCGAAGCGTAATGCCCGGGCTTTCCGGATCGGCGGCGGCCATCTTGCGCGCCTCTGACTGGATTTCGTAGCAAAGCGTTGGCGTCGACTTGACCATGCCGGAGCCGGTGCAGTAGGGGCAAGGCTGGCAGAGGACGCGCTCGAGCGCTTGCTTGGTGCGCTTGCGCGTGATGCAGACCAGGCCGAATTCGTTGAAGGAAAGGGCTTTCGAAGGAGCCTTGTCCTGCTCGAGGGCCTGCTGCAAGGCTTGGAGAACTTTTTCGCGATTGCGGCGCTCTTCCATGTCGATGAAGTCGACAACGATGATGCCGCCAAGATCGCGCAGGCGAATCTGGCGGACGATTTCCTTTACGGCTTCGAGGTTGGTCTTGACAATGGTGTCCTCGAGCCGCGTGGAGCCCTTGCCGACAAACTTGCCGGTGTTGACGTCGATGGCCACGAGCGCTTCGGTGTGATTGATGACGATGTAGCCGCCGGATTTCAGCCACACTTTGGCGCGAAGAGCTTTGTCGAGTTCGTGCTGGATGCCGAACTCTTCGAAGATGGGCGTTTCCTTGGTGTAGAGCTTGACCTTGCTGACCAGCTTCGGCTGGAAGCGATTCACGAAATCGACGACTTTACGGTACTCCTCTTCGCTGTCGATCCAGATGGCGGCGAAATCATCGCTGACGTAATCGCGCAGCATGCGCTCGACGAGGTCGAGGTCGCGGTGGAGCAGGGCAGGAGCCTTGCGCTCCTCGCTGCGCTGCTTGATTTCGGCCCAGGTCTTACCGAGGAAATCGATGTCGGCGCGGATTTCGTCGTCGGTGGCGGCGCCGGCCGCGGTTCGAACGATGAAGCCCCCGGGATAATTGTGGCTGGCTTCACTGACCAGGCGGCGAAGGCGCGCACGATTTTCCGCGGAAAGTATTTTGCGGGATACGCCGGTGTGATGAACCGTGGGCATGTAGACCAGGAAGCGGCCGGGCAGAGCGACGTGGCTGGTAATGCGTGCGCCTTTTTTGCCGAGCGGCTCCTTGGCAATCTGGATGACGATTTCCTCGCCGGGCTTGAGCATTTCCGAGATGAGCTGCGGACGGCGTGAAGCGGAGTGGCCGCGGTCGTGACGGCCGCCGGGGCCCCGGCGTTCGAATCGTTGACGGCCGCGGTCGCCGCCGCGCCGATCGGGACGGCCGCCGCGATCGCGCCGGAAGGGCCGTTGGAAGCGCGAGCGCGGGTTGCCGCCGATGCGCGCGGAATCGCGCGGCGAAGCTGTTCGGGGACCGCGCGTTTCGCCGGGTAGCAAGAGTTTGGCCTCTTCGGAAACGGCTGCTTCGGCAACGGGCTCGCCGCCTGAGGCGGAGATGACTTCGGCTTCGGCGCGAACTTGTCCGCCTTCAGCAGGTTCTTCCAAAGATTCGACTGCGGGCGAAAGGTCTTCCGCTTCCGATTCGGCGCGACCCAGTTCCCCTTCGAGCTCTTCCTGTTCTTCTTCCACTTCCTGGTGCTCGCCCAAGGCGGCGGCATGTTCGGCGGTCTCTTGCGCGACATCCGCGGCGAAATCCGCGCGGTCGGCGGCGCGGCGCGCCTCCAGTTCGGCAACCTCCTCCGCGCTGAGCCCGGAGGCGTTCTCGGATTGCGGTTCCTCAGTGGCCTCGGCTTCCTCTTCGGTATCTTCTTCTTCGAAGACGGCGCCGCCGACGACGGTATCGGCCTCTGCCTCGGCGGCGGCTTCTTCGTGCTTGGCTTCCACGAGATCGGCAGCCAAAGCGGCGACCTGATCCTCGTTTAGATCGACATCATTATGGCGATGATGGCGTTCCGGCTCACTCTGCTCGGCAGCAGGAGCCCGTAGCGATTCTGCTTCCGCCGGAGCGGCTTCGGCGGAGGGGGCCTCCGTCCCGGCCTCGGCCAGAAGCCAACTGGGCAAGCCGCCGGAAAAGCGGCGAGGCACGCCGCCGGAGCCGGAAGTGGCAACCGGGGGAGTATTGGCCGGGCGTGGAGAGCTTTCGTCGCCGACCGAGGGCTCCGTACGGGACCCCTGGTCGGCTATCGGGGCAGCGGCTGGAGAAGCTGCGGCTTTGTCGCGGTACTTTGCGAGGGACTCGCCGGGAAGGACAATGGTTTCTTCACCGAGATCTGCGGGCGATGCTCCCGAACTGCGCGGACCTTCCTGGCGGCGATTGTCATAACCGGGCTGCTGGCCACCGCGATTGTCGTATCCACGAAATTCGCCGCTTTGGGGCGAAGCATACTTGGACGGAGGAAGATTTCGTCCGCCCGGGCCGCCCTGCTGACGGTCGCCACGATGACGGCCGCCGCGACGTCCGAAGCGTCCGCGGCCGCGATCACCGCCCCTTCCGTAATTCTGGCCCTGCCGGTCATTCCCTGAGCGGCGAGAATAATTCTGAGTAGGGTTAAAGCGAGGCGAGAAATTCTGCGGAGCCGAAGCGTTCGAGTCGGGCTGACGCTCTTCGACCGATTCGGCGCGGGTGCCTTCCTCAGAGGCCGGCGGTTCGCCAGCGCGTTGCTCTTCGGTCGGCCCGGGTAGCTGGCCGGTCGCGCCCGGGGCATCCGCCGGCGACACCGCTTGGTGTTCTGCGGGAGGCTGAGGACGGAACTCCTCGGCGTGCGCCTCCTCGTGCCGCTCGGAGGCGCGAGCGAGCGACTCGCCGGGCAGCAGCTCGACGGTCGCGCCGTTACCCTGCGGCATTGCGGGAACGGGCAGAGGCTGGTCATGCTGCTCGTGAGGCTGGCCGTGCTCGTAATCCTCGAGGTTTTCGAAGACGTCGCTGACGTAGAGAAACGCATCGCCGTCGAGGCCGATGTCCACGAAAGCAGACTGCATGCCGGGGAGGACGCGTGTGACTTTTCCTTTGTAAATGCTGCCGACGAGAGCGAATTCTTTTTCCCGCTCGATGTAAATCTCGACTAGCTGACCTTCTTCCAAAATCGCGACCCGCCGTTCGTGGGAGGACGCGGAGATAACCAATTCTTTTGACATGAAAGCTCCTTGAAGGGGACGCCGGCCTGGCCGGAGTCCGCTCTAGGACGCATCGCCCGAAGCTTCTGCCCGTCACGGGCCCAGAAAACGGAAAGTCCTCCCGGAACGAAGGGGAAGGACGCTGGACACACCGATAGGGAGACGGCCTGGTGTTCGAAGCCAGAGGAAAAAGATGTCCTCGGTATATCGAGGTTAGCCCGTTGCCAGGAACTGGCTGGGCGAACGGCGGACGACGCTGTCCTCACTCTGAAAATCCTTTAGCCTGTGACCCTGGCCTAGCCGGGGTCAGCAATTCTAGTTACTTCCTGACTTACTGATAATGGTTCACTACTCATTACTTCTCCGGCGCATTCCGACGCAGCGGGAATGCCACGCGGGGCCCGCGGCCGATCAGTTGACAAAGCGGCGAAGCCGAACATTCATCACCAGACCAATCGCCAGGAAAACAAAGAGCGTGGCGGAGCCTCCGTAGCTCATCAACGGCAACGGAATGCCGGTGACGGGCATCGCGCCAATCACCATCGCCACGTTAACCAGCACATGGAAACCAAGCGCTGCTGCAACGCCCATGACAAGAAACATTCCCGCGCGATCTTTCGCACGTTGAGCATTCTGCACTAAACGGAGCAGAAGCGCCATATACAGACCGAGAGCCAGTAGCACGCCTTTAAAGCCCTGTTCTTCAGCCCAGGCCGACATGATGAAATCCGAATAACGGACCGGGATGTAGCCCAGTTGATTCTGCGTGCCGTTGCCGAATCCTTTGCCCCAGAAGCCGCCCGAGCCCACGGCAATCTTGGACTGCAAAAGCTGATAGCCGGAACCCTTGGCGTCTTCTTCCGGGTGCAGGAAAGAAGTGATTCTCTCCCGCTGATACGGCTTGAGGATGCGCCTGCTGACGGGCGGGTAAAAAACCGCCCCGATCAGGAAAATCCCCACTAAGGAAAAAACCGCTGTGTGTTGCCACTTCAAGCCCGCCAAAAAAGCGCCAACCGCCAACATTGGCATAAGCACCAGGGCTGTGCCGAGATCGGGCTGCTTCAGGATCAAGATCAGCGGAACCCCCACAATCAATCCTGCCTTGATAAGGTCCCGCAGATCAAGCTCATCCGAGCGCACCTCAGCAAAGAAGCGCGCCAACACAATGATTATAACCAATTTGACCAATTCCGACACCTGGAGGAGTTCCCCGATACCAGGGAGGTTGATCCAGCGCTTGGCGCCGAAGCGGGTGTGGCCCACCGACAGCACGGCGATGAGGGCCGCGATGCTGAGCAGGTAGAGAACCGGGGCCTGATCCAGAATCAGATGGTAGTCGAGCCGGGAGAGCGCGAACATCAAGAGGAAGCCGACGGCGAGCCAGCGCACCTGCTTCCAGTGCATGCCCGCTAGCGAACTGCCGTGGGTGGCAGAATAGATTTCAATCACGCCAAGTGCGCAGATGGTGGTGAGGATGGCGAGAAGCCACCAGTCGTAATCGCGTGTACCGGGTGCGTTTTTCATCGAGGAAGTCCAGAGTTCGCAGCCGGCCGCATGGCATAAGAAGAAAGAGCTGATGCGCGCCTGGCGCGTCGAGCCGTGACGCTGCGGTTTGTCGATGGGCGCGGCATGAGTGTAATCAACGCTCCCGCTCCGAGACGGGCCGCGCGGTTGTGGCGGAGACAGCTTCTTGTCTTTTGAGGGCCACGCGGGGCGCACGCGGCACGCTCACGACCGTCGTGACCGGTTTGCTCCGAGGCGCAGGCGCCTTGGTTTCCGCCGTGTACTGCCCTTCTTTCTTGTTCTTCTTGTCGTAGTAAGCCTTGATGACATCGCGAACCACGGGGCCGGCAGCCTCGCCGCCGTGCTTTCCGCTTTCCTGCACCAGGACGGATACGACGATCTCCGGGTTGCGGCGCGGGGCGTAACCGACAAACCAAGCGTTGTCATCGAATTTTTTCTGTTTATGTATGCGAGCGAGGGTATCGTAACCGATGACCTGTGCGGTGCCGGACTTGCCACTGAGCTCGATCCCCGCGAGCCGCAATTGACCGGCCGTCCCGCCCGGTTCGTTGACGACGCCATACATGGCGTCGGTAATCTTTTCAGCCGTCGGTTCCGAGATCGGGAAGCGTTCGACGCCGACGTTAGGCGCGTCCTTAAGCATGTGCGGCTGCATGAAGACTCCGCCCGAAGCGATGCCGCCGATCATGCGCGCGAGCTGTACCGGAGTGGTCGTGACGGCGCCTTGACCCGTGGACACAGAGATCACTTCGCCTTGATACCACTTGCGGTGCTGAACGCGCTGGACCCATCCCGGTGAGGGCATCAGGCCAGGCTCTTCGGAAGGAAGATCAATCCCGGTTTTGTGCCCGATGCCGAAGTGGCTGGCATAGTAGGCCAGGCGCTCGATTCCCAGGCGCAGCCCCACGTTGTAGAAGAACACATCGCACGATTTCAGGATGGCTTCGTGCAGATCTGTGACTCCGTGTGATTTGCGGCCGGTTTTGGCGTAGTAAACCCAGCAGTGATACTGCCGGCCGAAGAAGGTCGCATAGCCAGGGCAGGTGGTCTTAAAACTCTCCGAAGGAACGTGGTCTTCCAACATCGCCGTGGCGGTCACAATCTTGAAAACGGAGCCGGGAGCGAGTTGCGCCTGAATGGCGCGATTCAGCAAGGGCTTCTCGGGGTCTTCGTTCAGTCGCTTCCATTCGTCGCCCGAGATGCGCACCGCAAAATCGTTGGGATCCGCCGCGGGGTGACTGAGCATGGCCAGGACTTCGCCGTTGCGCGGGTCGAGCGCAACGACCGCGCCGGGACGCGCACCGAGGGATTGTTCGGCGACGAGCTGCAAGTCATAGTCAATGCTGAGCTGAATCTGTTTGCCGGGGATGGCTTCCTGCTCGGAAAGCCGCATGTCCTTCATTTCTTTGCCGACGCTGTTTACGACCACGCGGCGTTTGCCGTCCGTGCCCATCAGGATGTCGTTGTATTGTCGCTCGAGGCCGCTTTTGCCCGCGAAGTCGCCGGGGCGGAGCTTGCCGTTGCTTTCTTCGATCTGCTCCTCGCTGACCTCGCCCACGTAGCCCACGGCATGAGAGAGGAAGCCCTCGGGCTGATAGCGCCGCCGAGAAACGGAAATCATTTCGAGCACCGGAATGTCGACGCGGTGCGACTCAATAAAGGCAACGTCCGCTTGGGAAGCCTCGGGCTTGATGATGATGGGCTCAAAATGGGGAAGGTCTTTGGTGTTGTTGAGCTGCTCCTCGAGATCGGCCATCGGGATGCCGAGGCCATCGGAGATGGCGCCAAGGTGCTTTTCTACCTGAGACATGTCCTCGCGCAACAGCAGGACGCTGAAGGAGGGCCGGTTGTCGACGAGCACGCGGCCGTCGCGGTCCAGCATGCGGCCGCGCGGCGCGATGATCGGAATTTCACGGACGCGGTTGCGCTCAGCGAGCGTGTCGTACTTGTCGGAGTCGATGACCTGGAGTTTCCAGAAACCCAGCAAGAGCACGCCGATCATGCCCACGATGACGTAGGAGGCTACGGCCAGCCGCGCCTGCGGCAAACGATTGTCGTTTCCAAACCAGTAAGACACCGAAAACCCCGCGCGCGAGGAGTCCCCCTAGGACTTCCTGATTTTGTCCGGTTACGCCGGACCTAACTCGCGTCACGAAAAATCTACAGCGTGGGTTTCGAGTTGACCCCGTTCGAACCGGGGTCAGTCTCAAATTGTCCGTCGAAAATTTCCTCGAATCTGGGGAACGAAAAAATCTTCGCGAGCTCCCGCAAACACGCCGGACCGGGCTGCACAAAAGCAGCCGGGTCGTTTTTAAACGTACCACTTGCGTGAGGGTGTCGCAAGCCGTCCGCGAGGACAGGTTCCAGGTTTGCACACAGTTCTTGGATAAGCCGAGGATAGGCGGGTTGCTCCCGCGGCGGGCACAGGCTATTGTAGAAAATTCTCTTATGCGTCGAGAAACCAGCAGAGAAAGGCCCATGCGACTGGCGCTCGTGGGCATGTCCGGCGCTGGGAAGACGTTCTGGGCAAAGAAGTTAGCGGAAAAAGGGGCGCCCGCGCTGTTCTGTGACGAGCGCATCGAGCAGAGGCTCCGACCGCGCCTGGGCCCGGGCGGATATGCGGGAATCAACGGCGTGGCCGCCTGGATGGGCTGGCCGGACAGCGCGACCTACGCGGAACGCGAGGCCGCCTACCTCGTCGAAGAGGTTTCCACGTTGCATGAAGTTTTGCAGGAGCTCGAGGAGAAGCCGGACGCTTCCCTGGTGCTAGACACCACCGGCAGCGTGATTTATGCAGGAAATCACTTATTGATGCGCCTGCGGGGACAGATGACCATTGTGTATCTGGCGGCGACGGCGAAAGAGCAGCAACTGTTGATCGAAAGATATTTAAACGATCCGAAGCCGGTGCTGTGGCGCGGCGCGTTTCAACCGCAAAGCGGAGAGACGCCGCGGGAAACCGTCGCGCGATGTTATCCGGCGCTGATGGAGGCAAGGCGGCGAAGCTACGAGGCGCTGGCGCATTGCACGCTGGGCGTTGCTGAGTTGCGGGCAACGCTCGATGCGGAGCAGTTCTTGGAGCGGGTGCGCAGGCAGATGAAATGATGCGAGAGATCCGAAGTCGCAGATCAGAAAACGGAGGACTGCGCTGTGCGTGGCCTAGTTGTGTCTCGGATCTCGGATCGCTGCTTTCCAGTTGCGCAAAATGAGATACCGGAGCACATCGCGCAAGGCACCGCTTACTTCGTTGCGCGGCGCGGTACTGCGCGGGTTAGCGCCCGACGGCGGTCTGTATATGCCGGCGGAGATTGCCAGGCATTCCCCGGAAGAGCTCGAGGAGTTCCGGAAGCTACCGTTCACGGAAGTGTGCTTTCGCGTAGTGAAGCCGTTTGCTACGCCGGATGTGCCGGAGGAAGTGCTGTGGCAGATCGTGAGCGAGGCCATCAATTTTCCGGTGCGGCTGGTTTCGCTGTCGCCGGGGTTGCACATCCTGGAACTGTTTCACGGGCCGACCCTGGCGTTCAAGGATTTTGGCGCGCGTTTCATGGCGCGGCTGATGGGTTATTTCGTGCGCGGCGAATCGCGGCCGCTCACGGTGCTGGTGGCGACCTCGGGAGACACGGGCAGCGCTGTGGCGCACGGGTTTCTGGGTGTGCCGGGAATTCGCGTGGTGATTCTCTATCCTTCGAGGCGCATCAGCGAAGCGCAGGAAAAACAATTCACGACGCTCGGCGAAAACATCACGGCGCTCGAAGTGGCGGGCACGTTTGACGATTGCCAGCGGCTGGTGAAGCAGGCGTTTTCCGATGTCGAGCTCAACAAGACGGCGTTTCTGACTTCGGCCAATTCCATCAACGTCGGACGGCTGCTGCCGCAGATGTTCTATCACGTGGCGGCGTACCGGCAGTTGCCGGTGGCGTCGGTGCCGCTGATTGTGTCGGTGCCCAGCGGAAACTTCGGCAATTTGACGGCGGGGATTTTTGCGAAGCGCATCGGTCTTCCGGTGGCAAGGTTTATTGCTTCGACGAACATCAACGACGTGGTGGTGCAGTATTTGAGAAGCGGGCAATTTGCCCCGCGGCCGGCCAAGGCCACCTATTCGAATGCCATGGACGTAGGCAATCCCAACAATTTCCCGCGGTTGCTGGACTTGTGCCGGGGGCGGCTCGAATACGTGCAAAAAGAAATCTGGGGCCGCCGAGCGACCGACGAAGAAACGCTGTGCGAGATGAAAAACGTTCATGAACGGTTCGGTTACCTCGCGGACCCGCACACCGCGGTCGGGGTTTTCTGCTGGGAGGCGTACAAGCTGGAGCATTCAGAGCCCGCGCAGGGCTTGGTGTTGGCGACGGCGCATCCAGCAAAATTTGCGGACGTAGTGAGGAAGGCGATCGGCAGCGCTCCGCCACTGCCGGAGCGGCTGGCGGCGTGTTTGAAACGCGAGAAGCTATCGCTGCCGATGTCGAGTAACTACGAGGACCTCAAGCAATTTCTCTTAGCGCCTTAAGGTCGTTTGCCTCGGTTTTGCGGATGGCGCGGTCGAAACCCGCCTCTCCAGGGAAAACGGGCGGCCACATTTCTGGCAAGGCAAGAATAGCGGTGAACGGAAGCAAAGCGAGCCTGGATTGGGCTCGCGGCAACCGAGCCCCGCACTGACGCGTGTCCACGCCACGAGATCTCGCAAGGCCGTTGGTCGGTGGACGTCGAGCCTTGGCGAAATGTTCCGCACGGTGGCGTCGTGCTCGGCAAACCTAGTACGCGCACCGCTCCGTTCAGGACGGTCGGCGGAGGCGGTCGAGCAGGACAAAGAGGAACATGGCGACGAGGGCGTTGACGAGCGCGGCGGCGAACAGGTGCAGAGTGAACCAGGGTTCCGGCTGCGCCAGCAGGATGCGGCGGGTCAAAGCAACCGCCGCCTGATGAATAACGAAAAACCCTGCGGTGAGGGCAAATCGCGCCGCGGGATGTTCGGTGTCCAGTCGCGCGCCGAGGGAGGAAGCCAGGTAGCCGATGACGGTCTTTGCGATTCCGAACAAGCCAAGCGGAACGGTGGGGCCGCTGAGACTGTCTTGCATGAGGCCGACCGCCGTGCCCAGCAAGAGTCCCGTAGAAGGGTTTCGGCGGCTGAGGCCGAGATAAATCACCACAAGCAATGGCAAATCGAGCAGAGCGGCCCTCGTAAAATGCAGCGGGAGCCAGGCCTGAATCACCAGCGCGAGCAGCGTGGCAATGGGAATCGCGCCGGTGCGGAACTTGTACACCTCGATGTGGGACTCGCCCATGCGGAGGTCAAAGGCGCGGTTCATGGGTTAGCCACCTGGGGAGGCGCAGGATTCGATGCAACCGGCGCGGGAGGCTTGGCCTCGGGGGCATCGTTTCCCTTCAGCGGATGCAGGGTCAGCAGAACGAGCACTTCCTCGAGCTTTTCAAGATTTGCGGCGGGTTTGATGCGAATCTGCTTGAAGTTAACGCCGGGCTGGATGGCCGTGATGGTTCCGACAGGCAGGTCGCGCGGAAAGATGCGGTCCATGCCGCTGGTGATGACGCGCTCGCCGACGCTCACGTCGTCGTCGTTCGGAACGTACTTCATGGTAATGAGCGGCTCCCCCACTCCGCCCACCGGGCTTTGGATGCGGGAGTCGGCAAGCATGGCCCCGACACCGCTCTCCCTGTCGGTGAGCAGAAGCACTTGCGAGGTATTGGCGTAGGCCTCAATCACTTTTCCGACGACCCCATCGGGAGTGATGACACCCATGTTTCGGCGGATGCCGTCGCGCTCGCCGCGGTCGATCTCGATGGTCAGGCTGGCCGTGCCCGCACTCCCGCCAATGACACGGGCGGCCAGCATGGGCACGTCGGACTGCGCCTGCCGGAAACCAAGCAGCCCGGCGAGGCGGTCCGCTTCGGCGGCTTTTCCTTCGAGCTGGGCGATGCGCAGTTTCAGCGTGTCATTCTCGCGACGCAACTCCTCGTTATCTTTCCTGGTACCCCTCAGCGCAAAGTAGTTGCGCCAGGCGTCGCGGAACCAGCCAAATCCGTAGGAGCCCACGCGTTCAAAGGGAGAGACCGCTCCCACGGTCCAGGTGCGAATCAGGCGCCCCTGCGAATCACGCTTGATTTGCACCGCGAGCAGGAGCACCTGGAGCAGGATGACCCCCGCGAGCAGAACTAGCGATTTGTGACGAGGAGGCATGGTGGCCAAAAGAAAATGGATCGTCAACGGTTCCTAGTTGAGAGGGCAGAGTTCAAGATGATCTGCCCTGGAGAGTCCGTGCTGGGGAGAAGAACCCTCGCGCTTCCTCTCCTGCTGAAAATCGGTTCCTGCTGATGATGGGACACGGAGCTCTCACTAGGGAAACTTTCAATCGATGCAGACCATGCGCAGCAACTTGAAGTCGCTGAGCATTTTTCCCGTTCCGAGCACCACCGACGCCAGAGGATCATCGGCAATGGAAACGGGCAAGCCGGTCTCTTCGCGAATGCGCTTGTCGAGATTCTTGAGCAGCGCGCCGCCGCCGGTCAACACGATGCCACGGTCGCTGATATCCGCGGATAGTTCCGGTGGCGTGCGCTCGAGGGCCACGCGCACGGCGTTCAAAATGGTCGCCACACATTCGCTGAGCGCCTCGCGAATTTCGCTGTCGTCGATGGTTACGGTACGCGGCACGCCTTCGATAAGGTTGCGGCCTTTGACTTCCATGGTCAGCGGCTTTTCCAGCGGGTAAGCGGAGCCAATCTCCATTTTAATCTGTTCGGCAGTGCGCTCGCCGACGAGCAGGTTGTATTTGCGCTTGAGGTACTGCATGACCGCTTCGTCCATCTCGTTGCCCGCCACACGAACGGAACGTGAATAAACGATGCCGCTCATGGATATCACGGCGATGTCGGTGGTGCCGCCACCGATGTCGACGACCATGTTTCCGGAAGGTTCTTCGATGGGCAGACCCGCGCCGATGGCCGCGGCCATGGCCTGCTCCACCAGATAAACTTCGCTGGCGCGCGCACGATACGCGGAGTCCTGCACGGCGCGCTTTTCGACCGGCGTGATTTCGCTGGGCACGCCGATGACGATGCGCGGATGCACCAGCACGCGGCGGTTGTGCGCCTTCTGAATGAAATACGTAAGCATCTTTTCGGTGACTTTGAAGTCGGCGATGACGCCGTCTTTCATCGGCTTGATGGCCACCACGTTGCCGGGAGTGCGGCCCAGCATTTCCTTGGCTTCGCGGCCGACGGCGACCACCTCGCCGGTGGCTTTATTGATGGCCACGATCGAAGGTTCGTTCACGACGATGCCTTTGCCGTGCGAGAACACCAGAGTGTTGGCCGTCCCGAGGTCAATGGCGAGGTCGGAAGAAAACAGACTAAACACCGACCTCATGTTGTAACCGTTCTTATTCATCCTTACTTCCCCCCGCGGAGAAAGACTCCCCGCCGTCCGGCCGGCAAGGCGCTGAGGGCTGCGCGATCAGCCTTGCTGCTATTGTCTCCGGGCACCCCGACCTGCGCAAATCGCTATGGTCTGTCGTTCGAAAACTTCACTTGGGCACGACGATGGAAACTTGCGCATGCCCGGTCCCGCCACGGCGGTTCTGCCCAACCACCACGATACTATGCTGTCCCGGCTCAAGCGGCTCAGTGAAATGACGGAACGTGCCGTCAGCCGCAATATTCGGAACCGGCTGCCCGTTCACAATCAGGGCCGCGCCCGGTTCCGTTTTCCCGATGACTTCCGCGACGCGTCCGTGAAGCTGGTAGCCGGTGATTTCCAGAATCATATCCTGAGACTTGCCTTGCGCCACCAAGGAGAACTTGGAAACTTCACCGAGTTCGCTCGATTCTTTCTTGGCGTCGGTAGCCATGACGTTCCAGAAATAGTCGCCGGTATCGAGCCCGGTGACCTCCACGCTGGTTCCCTTAATGTCCTTTTTGTCCACGACCGTTCTCGTGAACATGGACGTGGTGCTGACGCGTAATCGATAAGAAACCGCTTCCTGAACCGGTTTCCACTCAAAGTGCACCGTGGCAGTCTTGGGGTTTTCCGCGATGATGGGCGCGAGGTTCAGCGGTTCGACCAGCTCCGGCGGCTTGAGCACGGCGGATTTTTGAATCGCGCCAGTGCTGGGGATGGTGGCCTTTTCGTATTGCACCAGATCAATCTTTTCCTGGCCGCGCTCGACTTGCGCTGTGCCGCTGGAAACCACGACCTCGCTTTCCTTCTTCTCGGGATCAAACTTTACAGCCGCACGGCTGTTTGAATGCAATTGCGTTGTGGCATCTTCCGACTTGACCGCCGCTTTGGAATCCGGAGACCGCAAGTACGGGGTGGCCAAATCGACCGCGCCCGTTTGAATGCTCACGGTTACGCTCGAGGGCCGGTTGCTTTCGGTGGAGTTTTCTTCCACGGTAATCAGCGTGTCCGGCTTGATGGTATAAGACGTGCCGTCTGCAAAGCTGATGCGCGCGTCGCTGTCGGAGCCAGTTTGCACGAGGTCGCCTTTGTCGAGTGATGTACTCAGGGTAGCATCCACCCACTGCACGGAATTATATTTTTTTACTTGCACCCGTCCGTCGAGATTCACGAATCTCGCGTGCTTTTGATCGGCGTTGATCGGGTCAACATCAGGATTGCCCACGGTCTTGTCGATTTTGTTGATGACCGCAGTGTACAGCTCAGGTTTGGCGACATAGATTCCGCCAAAAACGACGCCCAAGGCCAGCAGGCTGTATAGGATCACCGTCTTGTAAGTGACCGTTGTCCAATACACTTCGACGCGCGGAACCTTTTGATGGTGTTGCGTGTGTCTCGGGTCGATGGGCGTTTGTGTTGGCACGGGTCGAATCGCTCGCTAAGGCTGCAAATTTGGAATGTAACACAGCGAGCTCGGCACTCCCCAAACGGAGAGGCGGCTCGGTAGTCAAATTGCAAATAGCGCGTAAGCACCTCGTTCACTGGACTTTCGGCGTGGCGGACCCGCAGAGGCGGGCAGGCGGCAAGTTGCGAGTCGGCCTGGAGCTCTTTGGCCTGATGAAAAACCGCTGTTTGTCCATCGCGGCGGGCACGGCCACATCGAAAAAACCGACCATCATTTCGTCGTAAGTCTGCTCGCCCCAGCGCGCGGCTTGGCCGGGGTCCGGGTTGTGCGGATTGCTCGGAGAGTTGTCGTACCACGCCACCGCCTGCAACTCCGTGCCGGCCTTCAGAAATCGCAGGTGAGCCAGGCGGTAGCTCATCTGCCAGTGAAAGTGGTAGTTGACGCGAAGGAGAGGCTCGATTTCATAAATCGGCTTGCCGGAGGAATCCTTGATCCCATGAATGATGTTGTATTCGAAGCGCGTTCCGCGCAAATGCATGTGCGGCATGAACCCAAGCAGGGTCGCGTCATTTGGCAAAGTTCCGCGCGCCTCGACGCGAAAATCGGGGGCGCCTGGTGGAATCAAAAAGTGATCGTTGGTGAGTTGCAACGTCAAGACGCGCCGGGACGGCGGGTGCCGGGAAAAAACCAGGCCGATGCGAGTGCGGTCCGAGCCGGGGTGGCCGTTGGTGGTGTAATGCATTTGAAAGACGAGGTCGGAGCCTGCGGGGATGAACTTGGCCATGTCTTCGGGCCATGCGTCGGGCGAACTCCCGGGCGCATAAACCAGCAAGATATCGCTATCGGTCCAATGCGCGCCGCGGCGGTCGTCCGGATCGCGCAAGGTAGAGGCGCTGAAGGGAACCCCCACGGGCGCGTGACGCAGCCACGCGGAATCCGGTGGACGTATATAGACCACCGCGTGGTGCACATTCGAACGCAAGCTCGGCAGGACGTCGGACATTTGCACCCAGCGGTCTTCCGCGAAACCTGTGGGCACAACTTCATAGGTGTAGGGAACGTCGCCGTTGGCGGGAAGGGACACGGCCTGCGGCATGGAGAGAACCAAATCCGGTTCCGGAATGCTCCAGCTTTCTACCCAATGCCGCGCCGGCGCCGCATCTTTTTTGTCGCCGGCCGGCGCGTTGGCTTCTGACCACGCCGCGAGAGTCGAGATTTCCGCCGCGCTCAGCGAGGGATCGTTTGCAAACTGGCCGATCCGGGGATCGGCAAACCACGGCGGCATGGTTTTTTGCTCTACGGCGCAGCGTATCGCGCCCGAGAAAGGCCATGCTTGTTCGTACGATTCGAACGGCATGGGGGCAATCGAGCCTGGACGATGGCAGCTTTGGCAGTGTTGCTCGAGGATGGGAAGAACGTCGCGATAAAATGGTGGGGGGAGGCGGCGTCTGGCCGCGCCGGCGAACTTTGGAACGGCAAACTTAGGCAGAGCGAGCTTAGGCCCGCCGCGAGAGAGGCGAGGATGGGCCCGGCGATTCGGAACCGCAGCAGGCGGACTCGGAGCATTGCGATTTAAGTTAGATGCGGCACGGGTGTACGGCACTCCCTCGGGCACGGATACCGTTTGACCGAGAATCCGCCCGGCAAGGTCCGAGGAGGTTGTACGATCCGGCGACCGCACTTCGATTCTATTTGAGGCCGATGCCGCTATCTCCTATAATATTAAGTTTATCTAACAATCTAGGGGAATCATTGGATGGCTGGAGCAAAAGACCATAGCACACTGATGAAGCGCATCCTGTTCGGCGTAGCGGGTGTGGTGCTCGGCGGCAGCATGCTGTTGTACCTGGTTCCGCAAGGGCCTGCGACCGGAGAAGTCTCTACCGACACCGTGGCCAAGGTTGGGGATGAGTCCGTCACCGTGAACGATATCCGCCAGCAGCTCAACCAGATTGAGCGCAACAACCAAGTTCCCAGGCAGTTGGAGAGTTTCTACGCGCAGCAAATTCTACAGAACCTGGTTTTTCAAAGGGAGCTGGAATACGAAGCCAAGCGCCTGGGAATCACGGTTTCCGACCAGGAACGCGCCGACCGCATCCGCCTGTATCTTCCGATGGCTTTCAACGGCGGGTCCTTCATCGGAATGGATCAATACGCCGCCCTGGTCCAACAGCGCTTCCAGCTTACCGTTCCCGCTTTCGAAGAGCTGATCCGGCAAGGGCTGCTCGAGGAGAAATTCAGGAAGCTCGTGACGGATGGGATCAGCGTCGGCCCGGCCGAGCTCGAGCAAGAGTACCGCTACAAAAACGAAAAGATAAAACTCGATTATGCGTTGATCAAGCCGGAAGATCTGGAAGCCAAAATCACGCCCGCCGACGCGGAAATCAAGGCGGAGTACGAGAAAAACAAATCGAAGTACCAGGTGCCGGAACGGCACGCGGTGCGCTACGCGCTTTTGGACACCAACCAGCTTCGCCAAACCGTCCAGATTCCCGAGGATGTGCTCAAGAAGCAGTATCAGGACAACATCCACCAGTATGAGGTGCCCAATCAGGTTCACGTCCAACACATTCTCTTCAAGACGGTTGGTCAGAGCGACGCGGAAGTGGCGGAGACAAAGAAGAAAGCCGAGGATGTTCTAAAGCAGGCTCGTAAAGGGGTGAAGTTCGACGAGTTGGCCAAGAAGTATTCGGAAGACCCCGGCTCCAAGGACAAGGGAGGGGACCTCGGGTGGATCCGCCAGGGACAAACCGTCCCTGAATTTGAGAAAGAGGCGTTTTCCTTAGCTCCGGACCAAATCTCCGATCTGGTCAGGACGCAATACGGCTTTCACATTATCAAAGTCCTCGACAAGCAAACGGCCCACACCAAGCCCTTCGATGAGGTCAGGGATGCCCTTCGCGCGCAGGCGGCGCTCAATCAGGCGGAAAAGCAGGCCACGGATACGGTTGACCAAGTTTCCAAAGCGATTCGTCAATCGAGCAAGATCTCTCTGGACGACCTCGCCAAGCAGTATCACTTGACGCTCGGGGAAACCCGCCCAGTAAGCGCCAGCGACCCGCTTCTTGAGCTGGCCAACTCGCAGGAGGTCAAGGACGAGATCTTTCGCTTGCGCCTCGGCGAGCTGAGCATGCCCATTCGCACCGACCGCGGCTACGTGGTGCTCGCGTTGAAGGCTTCTTTCCCCGCCCATCAGGGTACGCTCGACGAAGTGCAGGACCGCGTCACGAGCGACCTCAAGAAGGAACTGTCTGTCGAGCAGGCGAAGAGCAAGGCGGACGAGTTGGTGCGGCGCATCAAGGGAGGCGAAAAGTTCGCCGCCGCCGCCAAAGCCCTGGGATTGGACCCGAAAACCAGCGATTCCATCTCGCAAGACGGCTCGATTTCCGGCGCGGCCAGCGGGAAGCAGCTCAGCACAGCCTTCAAGTTGAAGCAAGGAGATGTTGGCCCACCTTTGAACCTGGGGCAGAACTGGTTTGTCTATCGGGTTGCGGAGAAAGTCGAGGCCGATCCGGCCAATTTTGAAGCCCAGAAGAAGCAATTGACCCAAGAATTGCTGCAGTCCAAGCGCGAAGTAGCCTTTGAAGCCTTCCGTTCTGCGTTGTCCGACCGCCTGGTGAAGGAAGGCAAGCTGAAGCTGATGCCCGACAAGCTGAAGAGTTTCGGCAGCTTGACCTAATCATAACTAACACAAAATAAATAGCTTAATTAAGAATGGGCGGCCCCTTGCCTTTCTCGTCGCAGCCCGCTAGGCTATTGGTGGTTTCCATTCGGGTTCGGTTTTACCGTTAGTTGTTCTCGAAACACAGATCGGGCTGTTTCGACCACATGTGGACCCCTGAGCAGTTTCAGAGAGTCATCCAGCCGATGACTCCTCAAGATCGGTGAAACTTCAATGTCGACTCGGATTACCAGCTCGCGGAACGAATATCGTTGCAGTATGGAACGCAATCAGTCGGGAAAGTATTGCGTCCGTCTCCGGGTGTACTACCCCCGGCATGCCTGGACGCTGAACGTCTACTTTCTGGCTGGGTCGTTTGACCGTGCCATGAAAAGGCTTGAGGAGGCCCTGGATTTCCTGCAAAGGCAGGAGGAGAAGCTGTGGTTCTGGGGCGTGGACCGGGCCGATGACATGGGCTTTTCCGCGGAATTTCTGAAGGACGCCGGGATGCGGCTGGACCGCAGAACGGATTTTCCCAAGAGGGCCACCAGCGTTACGCTGGCTCCGGAAAGAGAAGTGCCTGCTTCGGTGCTCGGACCGATGCGGCGAGGACTGGCAGAATCGGTGGATTTTGTTCGCGCCGCCGCTGCGGGAGACTGACGCTTCCGCCGCCCCACAGGGCGTCCGGCCTTTGCAAGACTTTAGCTTCCCGCCTTTACCCCCGCGGAAGTCGCCGCTTCGCGGATCAATACCGGAAACCGCGGAAAGGCAAAGTTTCCTGACACGTCGTCGATGACATTCACCTGGCATAGGTAAAGGCCCGGCTTCAGGGACCCGAGCGGCACGTCGATCTGCAGGACTACCGCCTTGCGCTCGGGAGCAGCCACTTCCTTGGTCACGACGGGCTTGGATTCGTAGACCTTCACCCCCCCTTGGAGAAACTCGATGCTAGTCAGTACGCGGACGCTGTCCCGCGGCACCTTCGCGGCTTCGGCCTTTGCGGCATCAGCCTGGCTGTTTGTGGCTGCCCGGGCGGGATTCTTGCCTTTCGCGGCATCGTAAACCTCGTACTGCAGATAGAGATGTTGGTCCGCTGTGAAAACATGGGTAATGTTCGGAACCGTCTCCATCTGATCGCGAACCAGGGGATTTGGCCCAGTTTTCTTGCCGGCTACCGGGGTGCGGAGGCTGCTGAGAACGACGGAACTCATCTTCAACGGCGCTTTGCGCAGGTCCGGGATCTTGGCCTCCATTTCAAAGGCGCCCATCCGCCCGGTCTGGTTCTCGCGCACGACGAATTTCAGGTGATAGCTGCCCGGAGCGAGGACAAAGCCGGTGTTGTACTGCACGTTCTTGCGGCGCACTTGGCGCGTGGCGTCGACTGTCAGCTTCACGGTGTCTCTCAAGTGGCCCACGGGGAATTTGCCGCTCTCGAGAACCTGGCCGATGATGTCGATGGTGGCGTTGTCTTTGTCTTTTTCGGTGACAAAGGGAATCTGCGAGCCCGGGATGACCAGAGAAACGGCAAGGTAATAGTGGGAATCATCCTGACGGAAATACGCCGCGCCGGCGTAAAGCGGAACGTCCACTTGCGAAAGTTGCGCCGCCAGTTCGTCCTCAAGTTGCTGCTCGCGGTCGGCTTTGTTCAAATGCTCGAAATCGCGATCCGCGTAATATCCGGACCGGTAGTCAAGCTTCAAATCCGGGCGGTTCACCTGAACTTTCAGATGGCGGTATCTCCCGTCCTTTGCCGGGTTGTTGCTGACGAAACCCAGAACGTAGTACGCCGAAGTGTCCTTCTGGACCTGAGAAAAGACTCCGCTGAAGTCGTTCGAATCAAAAAAGGACTTGCCGCCAGTGTCGGAGGAAAGCGTCGCGAGCGTTTCCTGGGAGGCGGCGTTGTCGTTCAAATCGTTCAATACGGATTGCCCGGAATAGGCGGACTGCCCGTGCAGGCTCGCCGATTGCGCCTCGCCGCCCGGGGGAAATGCCTGCAAGCCGCGGAGGTCCATCGCATAGATGGACACGTTCGCCTTGACCGCCGCGGCGGTGGCGGCGCGCAAAGCCGCTTGATTGTCCGTGCCGGACTGGCTGATGCCGTTGCTGAAGCAGATGAGGCTTTTCTTCTGCGAGAGTTTGCCGAGCCCCTGCATGATGGATTCGAGCGCCAGCAGTTTTCGGTCGGCGCTAAAGGTGTTGTAGTCGGTATCATCCGCCGTGAACGAACCGCCGGTTTCCGCCGTTCCTTCGGCGCTGCCGGTGCTGCCGTTGTCAAATCCCTGGCCTTCGCCGGAGGTGTAGGAGGAAAGAGCCGCCAGCAGCTTTCGCTTGTCGTCGGTAAAATCCAGATCGACGCGCAGATTCGTGGCCAGGGACACCAGGGCGATCAGGTCCGCCGGCTGCATCTTGGTGGAAACGAAGCTCTTGGCCGCGTCGACGGCGCGATCGATTTGCTCCGGATCCATGGACGAAAAGTCGAAGAAGAAGAGCATTAACCGCCGGTCGCGAGCATCCAGCGACGCCGGCCCCTTTTTAGGGGCTCTCAGAAGGTTTCCTCCGGGAGCAGAGCCGGAAACCGTGGCTTCCGCAGCTCCGGCGGTTAAAGGCTCGTCCACATTCTCGAAATCAAATGTGGAGATTCCCTGTTTCTTCCCGTCCTCGAGCAGGGCGAAGTCTTCCTTTTTCAAATCCCGGATAAGATTTCCTTTTTTGTCCCGCGCGACTACGTTCACGAGCACCAGTTCCGTGGTTACGCTGATGCGGCTCGGAGCTGCCGGCATTTGCGGGGCCTGCTGCCCTGTCAACGACGGGGCCGTTTCGAAAAGCAGGCCAGCCATGAGGAACGCCGCAAGATTTTTCTCGATCCTCTGCATGGTCGTCGCCCCTCAGAAGCGGAAGCGCGCGGTCATGGTTACGCGCCGCATGCTGCCTGTCCCCGTGACCTCGCCAAAGGCGAGGGAGTTCACTACGGTATTGATGGAAGTGAAATGGGCGTTGTTGAAAACGTTGCTGGCGGACAGACGCAGGTCCAAGGCCCGGGATTCCCGGATGGTAATGGTCTTGTTTATGGCCATGTCGAGGGTGACTTGCCCCGGCCCTTCGATGATGTTGCGCCCAGCGTCTCCGAAGGCCGAGCCTGCGGGGTTCGCACAAGTGGGACCGGGGGCGCAAAACGCGGCGGTATTGAACCATTCAAGCGTTGTGGGCTTGCCGAGCGCGACGGTCTGACCTGCTACCGCGTTGGCGCGCAGCGAGCCGCTCACGCCACGGCTGATGTCCAATCCACCGCCCAGTACGCGGGGCGTAAAGTAAAGCCCCGAACCAATCGTAAAATCGCCACTCCATTGCCACGCGTCAAACAGGTGGCCCCAAGCTCCCTTCGGCGAAAAGCGCCGGTTTTCTCCAATCGGCAAATCGTAAATCCAGTTCCCCGTAAACTTGTGCCGCTGGTCGAAGCTCGAAAGGCCGCGGTCGGCGGAGAGGTCGAAGGGGTCTTGCGCCACCACGGTGCCGCCGCCGCCAATCGAGGAGGCGTCGTCAATCGACTCGGAATAGACGTACTGCGCGCTTAGACCGATCCCTTTGGCCATACGCTTGCGAATCCGCACGGTACCAGCGTGGAGGATCGAGTTGCCCTCCGAGGATTCGTAGACAAAAGGCTGGTTTCCCGCGACTAACAAGGCGCGCTCTGTGTCCGGTCGCGTGCCCTTCGCTCCGTTGTATCCCGTGCTTAGGATCCAGCCGCCCGGCAGTTCTCGTTGAATATCAAGATTCCAGATTTGCACGTAGGCCTGGCGGTAGTTGGGATTGACGGCAAAATTGTTGGTCACGGTTCCCGATGGCGCGTCCGGAAAGCCGTTCGCCAGCGTCAGCGGGCTTCCGCCGACAAGCCCGGTGACGTCGGTCGTGTTGGTGGCGGTGTTGGCAAACGGCGGCTGAAATGCGAAATTTTGAATCATCGCGCTGTACTGCGCGAGATTGTAGTTTATGCCGTACCCGGCGCGCACCACCGTCTTTTTTTGTGGCTTCCAGGCGATGCCCACGCGCGGCGCCCAATTGTTGCGGTCCGGCCGAATCAAAGAGGCGGGAAAGGCGCCGTTGTAGGGCCCGGATTGGCCGGGCAGAACCGGCACGGCGGCGGTAAATCCAGGCGCGACGTCCAGGTTTGCAATGCGGTTATTCGCTTCCGTGTAGGGGCCGTAGAATTCGTAACGCAGCCCGAGGTTGAAAGACAGGTCCGACCGGAACCGCCAGTCATCCTGGACAAAGAAATCGTAGGAGTTTGCGCGGAAATTGTAGGCGTCGGTCCCGAATTGCAGCGACGTTTGCTGCGGATATCCCAACAGAAAGTCCGCGAAGTCATATCCGGTGTCCGCTACCTGGCACGCCTGCGTCCCCGGGCAGGACGCACTGCCTACCGGCGCGTATTGCGACGTCGCATATCCCGTAAATACGAAGCTGCCTTCCGCGTTTCTGGCGGAATGGAAGCTTTGCAGAATGCGGCGGTAGTCTCCGCCGAAGCGCCAATTGTGCTTGGCGTGGTTCCAGGAAATGGTGTCGGAAAGCGTGTACGCCTGATCGAGTTGGCGGCGCGGCGTCGGGCCATTCAAGCCGCCAAAAGATGTGAAGCTGATTCCCGGCAAGCCCCAGTTAAACGGGTCCGTGGAAACCCCGGTGATGCCGGCGAGCCCGGCCACGTTCGTCACGTTCGAATAGAGATTCGTGGTCGAAACATGGTTGTGGTTGTAATTCACGCGCAAGCTGTTGGTGGTCCGCCCTTTGCCGTAAACCCATCCCGCGCTGGCGTTCAGCCCTTGCGTGCTGTTGCCCCCGGCCAGGGAGGGAAACGGATTCACAATGTCGCTCGAGCTGCGCGCCCAGTTCAGCCCGAAATTAATATTGTTGTGCGTGTGCCGGCGACCCCCGCCGCCGCCTTCCATTCCACCGGGTCCTCCAAGGATGACGCGGCCCCCGCCAGGCCCTGGCATCGCACCAAAATTGTGGACCAGACGGAACGAGACGGCATCGGAGCTGCTGTTTGCCGAAGTCACATAATGAAAGTTCTGGCCAAATGCATTGGTCGGGATATTTGGGAGCGGAATGTAAGTCAGCAACGCTTGCGCCGAGCTGGGAATGAGCGACGGATCCAGCACATTGGCATTGCCGCTAAATTGATAGCTCTGGCCGGTGTGCGGATTGAAGATTTGGACCGGGTTGCCGTTGTTGTAGGTGGCCTGGCGGAAATCGCCGCCGCGCTCGGCCTGGGTCGGCACGGTGGAGAATGCGTCGTAGGGGTTGCTGCCTCGCGACCCGTTCCACCCGCCAAAGAAGAACCACTTGTTGCCGCCCTTGAAGACCTTCGGAATGTTCAACGGACCGCCGACGTTCGCCCCGAACCGCGCCTGGTTGTAGTAAGCCTGCTGTGTTGGAACACCTGTCAACGAATAAGGCCGAGCGTCCAGTCCAGAGTTGTCATCCGTGTAGTAGAGCACGCCGTGGGGTTGATTGATATTGAAGCCGCGCGGCATCCGCGCGATCATGACCACTCCAGGCCCGGCAAACCCGCCCCCGCCTGGCGGCATGCCAAAGGCGCCGCCTTCCCGCTGCATACGATCGCGAAATTCCTGGATGCGCTGCTGCAGCTCCTCTTCGTTGCCCATGCCGAAATCCTGCGTGCGTCCCTGCGCGCCGCTCACGCTGACCGATTCCGTGGGCCCTTCCGCTCCCGCTCCGTTCAGAGGCAGGCTCGGGACGTCTCCGTTGTTCTGGCCGCCGGCGTTCCCGTTCACCCCACCTGAGTCGCCATTTCCGCCTCCGAGCGCGGAAAGCGTGCTTTCCATTGCCAAACTTTGGAAGCCCCGCCCCGCTAGGGCCATCGCGGCCAGGGCATTGTCGGATGACTCCTGCTGTCGGGATGCCAGAATCAACTCGGCGTCGACCTTGGCCGCAGGATTGTCCGGATTCAGCACCACCTCCTGTGTGAACGTGGCGAAACCCATGAACTCGATGCGCACGACATATCTGCCGCGCGCCATTCCGGTGAGACTGAACTTGCCCTCGGAATTCGACGCAGCTAGATATTTTTTCCCGGTCAACGTGTTCGCGGCGGTAACCGTGACTCCCGGCAATGGGGTCTTGCCGCTGCGCGCCGATCCGGCGATTTCAAAAGTGACCGGCGCCGGCGTGGACGCCTGCGGCGTTGCTGGTGGCGGTGCCGGAGAAGATGCTGTCGCCGACTGCGGCGAAGGTGCGGGGGGCGCTGCCTCCTGCGAGCGTAACGCGACAGGCGACAAGATCACCATCAAACTGAAAAGAAGAATATGGCCCTTGCTGACCGTCACATCGACGACCCCCCGGCTAATGGAATGCTGGCTAGAGCTGCGGCGGATTGGGTTTGGAATCGGCCGGAGGTTTGGAGGCTCCCGGCGGCATGCCCATTTCCTGCATGCGTTTCCATTGCTCGGGCCCGATAACCACCACCATCTTCGCCACGAACGCGTTGTTTTGCATTCCGCCGCGCACAAAGATGTGATCTCCGACCTGGATATCCGCCATGGTCACGCTCTCGCGCCCCTTGCGCAGCGAAGTCTCTTCGTTCAGTTCAAGCGTTTGTGTTACATCGTCCGGCCGCAACACGGTGATCTTCGGCGCATCCACCGACTTCACTTCGCCAAAGACGAAGTCTTTTCCAAGCTCGCCCCCGCCCATCATCGTCAAGCCGCCACCGGAACCGCCCATTCCGGGGCCACCGGGGCCGTTCCCGGTGCGCCCGGCAACCACCAACGCAGTTAGATCCTGAGTGCCTTCCGTGCGGACAAAGACCATGTCTCCAACCTTGAAGTCTTGAAGCTTGGCGCTTTGCCGGTCTTTGCGATATTCGGTCTTGTCCGTAAGCTTGACGGTGACCTTGGCACCGTCCATCCTCTCGAGCTCGAACGCGCCGTCTTTGATCGCGGTGATTTTGCCAGCCACGCCTCGGCCTCGCCCTTCTTGCGGACCCTGCCTCAGTTCGGTTTCCGTGCGTGAGCTTTGCTGGGGCGGCGGCGTCACTGAATCCTGCGCCAAAACTGGGGTTGCCCCGAGTAAGAGCAACAAACTCAATCGAAAGGATTGTTTCCCGCGCATCTTGCGACTCTCCTTTTGCAGGCCTGTGCTTTTTGAGACGTACCCGCAGGGGTAAAAGTAACCGCGCCTGAGCATGACTGGCAGGGAAAAATAACCCCTGTTTCTATTCCTACCGAATCGCCGTAAGGTTCCCGGCCCATCGTGTCTCTCTAATCCTTCATCGTTGACTTTCCCCCCTGGTCCGACATTATCGCGTTATTTTCACCGGGAAGTAACCAGGAAGCCAATGGTCCAAAACGATGGGTGGGAATCAACGAGACGAAAAGCGAAGCAGAGGGCGGGCGTCTTTCGAATGCCAAGGACAATACCAGGCTGCTCAATAGTACGCTGGTCTTTTTCCGGGGTTCGTCAAAGCGTCGCCAACCGCTAAGGTATGGCGAGAGTGAACCGGCGTTTCTACTTCTCGCGGAGGATCACTTCGCCTTGGCCCACCAGTTGGTCGTTGAGCCAGAGGCGGTATTTGTAGGTCGTGGCTTTGCTGCCGGGGCGCGCCGGTCCGCTGAGCAGGCGGACTCCCGCGGGCGCCTGAAAAACGTTCGAGGAAAAAGGGCAGCGGTTCACGTCAAACTCGACACGCAAGTTTCCCGCGTCGGAAATCCAAGAAACCTGGTCGCCGGGATCCAACACCACGGTTTGCGGAATCAATCCAACCAGTACCGGGCGTTCTGCCATTTTGTATTTCATCCGGATGGCCGCATCCGGACGATCTCTCCTCGAAGATCGAACCCGCAGTGACAATAGCACATTCTCTCGGGCCATTTCTGGCGACGTTGGTTTGCCCGGGCCCTAGGAAATCACAAAAAAAGCGCCGGTTTAACAACCCGACTGTCCTTCCGTACACTCAACTTCTGTAACCTGCACCTCGTTGTGCTTGACCCCATTCCGAGCGCAACCGTAGACTGAATCTGTTACGCAGTTGTTCCTTTAAGGCGCGAAGTTCTGGCTGGATCTCGGCGTTTGCGGAATGACGCGATTCAAAAGCGCCTTTATCTCGACGCGGAGGATTCTGCCGGATGGCTTCGATTCCACGGTATTTAACTGTCCCGCTGCCCAATGGCTCGCGGATTTCGGCTCTGCACTCCCTGCCTTTTATTCTCGTGCATCTCGCGGCGTTTCTGATTTTTTTCATGCCATTTCATTGGTATGACCTGGTGGCCTGCCTGGCGCTGCTGGTAGTGCGTATGTTCTTCGTCACCGCCGGCTATCATCGCTACTTTTCGCACCGGTCGTTTAAAACCAGCCGAGTCTTCCAGTTCATCATCGCATTCATGGCCATGTCTTCCTCGCAGAAGGGCGTGTTGTGGTGGGCCGCGCATCATCGCCACCATCACCGCTTTTCCGACCAGGAATTGGACCTGCATTCGCCCACGCTCTTCGGCTTCTTCTGGTCGCACATCGGATGGATCCTCTCCGACAAATACAACGACACGCGCATGGATTACATCGGCGACTTTGCGAAATTCCCCGAGCTGCGCTGGCTGAACAAATACCACATTGTGCCGCCAGCCCTGCTCGGCGCGGTACTGTGGCTCGCCGGCGGATGGCCGCTGTTTGTCTGGGCTTTCTGTCTCGGCACCGTGCTGCTCTGGCACGACACTTTCACCATCAATTCGCTCTCGCACCTGTTTGGCTCGCGGCGCTATCAGACGAGCGACACCAGCCGCAACAACTGGCTGCTCGCGCTGCTCACGCTAGGCGAAGGCTGGCACAACAATCATCATCACTATATGGCTTCGGCGCGACAGGGTTTCTACTGGTGGGAGATTGACATTACCTTTTATACGCTGAAATGCATGTCTTGGCTGGGCATCGTGTGGGACCTCCGCAAAGTCCCCGCCCACATCCTCGAGGCGCAGCCCGCCGCCGCGTAATCTCCCGCGGTCGCCGCGGTCCGCGGAGAGACCATGCTCAGCCCGGTTGGTTGCAGCGGGACAGGCTGCTTGCCCTTTGCGGGCGTACAGCGGTACGGGCGAGCCGCACCAGCGGGGCTTTAATGCCTCGGTGGGCTGTATCTAACGGCGGATGCTGAGCTCTACATCCGGCTCATAACCTTCCTCTTGAACGGTCTTCTTAGCCGCGGAGCGAAGGGTTTGTTCGTCCGCATCCTTTGGTGCCTTGCAGTGGCGGCGAATCACCTCTTCGCCAGTCACGATCCGTACCAGCCAGTTGGATTTGGCAGCGTCCCAGGAGACTTCCACTCGGTCGGCATGCATCGATTTCCTCCATGCCCCTGATTCCTCAAGATTCTACTCCTTGAACCCCCCGGAATAAATACGGCTGGATCCGACGCGGCTCGTGGCCACGGCGAGAGTGCAAACCTTCCGTGCGGCAGGCCGAAGAGCGTCCGGAAGCCCCAGAAGGCAGCCGCACCCAAAAGGACCATGAACGCTATCCCGGTTAGCCGTCCCGAAGCAGGAGTGTTGCCCCAAGACTGGAGCACGGCCACCACGCTAACGATGAATAGCAGAATCGCAGCCGTGCCAAGAACCTTCAGCCACATGGTCGAACCCTCCGTGAATCGCGGAGGCTGTTTACTTCGAGCACGCTAGAAAAGAACCAGACCGCGGCGGATGCCAAGCGATACGGCTTCGGTTCGGCTGCTGGCGCCTAGCTTGCCCAGAATGGATGCGACGTGAAATTTGACGGTGTGCTCAGAGATGGCGAGCTTCGCCGCGATTTCTTTGTTGCCGAGTCCGCTTGCCAGCATTTGCAGAACTTCGCTCTCGCGCGGAGTAAGCGCTTCCCTAAGTTCTTCGAGCCCTGGCGACCGCGTTGGCCACAGAGCGAAGCCATTGACATTGACCTGCGAAGAAACCTGCGTGGGATGTAGCACCACCAGGCCGCTTTGAGCCGCTTCGAGTGCGGCAACGAGTTGGTCGGCAGAGATATCGTTGGGCAAAACCGCGCGAACTCCCGCGCCGAGCGCCGTTGACGAAGCGGCGAGCGATGCGGGTTCCACCATCAGGATCACGGTGAAATCGGACGCCAAGCCCGAGGCCATGACCGAGTCGAGGAAGGACTCGAACGGCTGGCCGGTGGTATCAACGAGAATCGCGTCCACCGGAGTATCGTCGAGGGAGCCGGCGAGGTCATCGAGGCGCGCGAAGCTGCCGGCGACCTCGAGTTGTCGCTCCGCAAGGAGATTCTCCAGGCTTGCGCGCGCCAGCGGCGAAGCCGCGACAATGAAAACGGAGATCACGCCGCGACGGGGCTCCTTCGAGGGAGTTGCTCTCCTAATTGAACGGCGACGCGCCGGACCCGCTGGTAATCGCCGCGGAGAAACTCGAGCAGCAACAAGCGCGGACCGCTGCCTTTAAGCGCGCGCGCCAGATCTTCGGGCGAGGCAAACCGCTGTTCTTCACTGCCCAGCAGAATATCGCCGGGCAGAAGAGATGCCCGGCCCGCCGGGCTTTTCGGTTCGACTTCGAGAACGACAAGGCCGAAAGTTTTGGCACGAGAAACGGGGCTCGGGATGAACGCCGGATGAACTGTGACGCCGAGGCGGCCGTCGCTCGGAATTGCCGAAAGAAAATCGCGCACCGCGTTGCTGGGAATGGCGAGCGCCAGGCGGCCCGCGACCATAGTATTGATGCCCACGATTTTGCCGCGCGCGTCGGCCAGTGGCCCGCCGGAATTTCCCGGCGCGAGAAGTACTTCCGCCTGCACCCAGTTCTGCGAGCCCAGCCCGCGAAGCGGGCCAACGCCGTGAATTACGCCCGTCGCAAGCGCGCCGACAAAGCCCATGGGATTGCCGATGGCAATGGCCAGTTCGCCGGGGCGCACCTGCGAAGAATCGGCGACGGAAGCCGCCGGGAGATTCACTGCATCGATGCGAAGCTCGGCGAGATCGCGCCAAGGATCGCGCGATTGGACCGAGGCCTCGAATTCGCGTCCATCCCACAGTTGGACGGCGGGGCGCGTGCTGCGTACCACGTGGGCGTTGGTCACGAGCACGCCGTTACTGGAGCAAATCACACCAGAGCCCGAGCCGCGGCCGCCGGAGTGAATGAGAACCGTCGAACGCCGCAGTTGTTCGGCGATTTCGCCAAATCCCGGGATGGCCATGTCATGCAGCTCCCTGTGCGCGCTCGCCAACGACAATGCTGGCTTCCTGAAGTGCTCCTCCGCGAAGGAACTTGAGGGGCAGCGATTTGCCGATCGATTCTGCGCCGAGCTGCCCATGAACATCTTCGAGCCGGGTGACTGCCTGGCCGGCGAGCGCCACAAAAATGTCGCCGATCAGGATGCCGGCTTTGTGCGCGGGACCTTCGGGTTCGACTTCGAGGACGATGGCCGCAGTCTTGTCGTCGCGTTTCAGGGTTCGGCGCAGCGCATCGGGCAAGCGCACGGGTTGCAAGCCGACCCCAAGATAGCCGCGGGGGATGCGTCCTTTTTGCAGAAGCACATCGACAACGCGGTTCACTGTCGTTGCGGGAACCGCGATCGAGCCGAAGCGTGCAAAACGCGGCGTGGCAATGCCGATCACGCGGCCTTGCGCCTCGATGACCGCGCCACCGATGGCCGTGGGTTGCACGCCGATGTCGAGCCGAATGTACGGAGCGAGGGCCGCGCCGGTCCAGGCGCGGCCCTCGGCGACAACCAAACTGACGGCGCCAAGCGCGGCCACCGGGCCGCTTGCGCGCGTGCGCCCGACCACAAGGGCGAGACTGCCGGGTTTTATCGAAGCGGCGTCAGTCGCTTCCGCGCCTGGCGAAGTTGCTTCGGCGCATTTCAACACGGCCAAATCAGTGGATGCGTCGCGACCTGCAAGAGATGCGGCCACAACACGGCCATCGGGCAGGGTGACTTGAATATCCTCGTCACGACGAAGCGCGTGCTCGGCGGTAACAATGACGCCGCGGCGCCAGATGACCCCGCTCGAAGAGCCGCGAGGCTCGGTGTGAACGGCAACCGCGCTTGCCGCGGCGCGATCAGTGGCGAGCGCCAGGGCGTTGGACAAAGCAACGAGTTCTGCTGACATTTTCGGAAACCTCCATGACCAAGATGCCGCAGTCGCCGCGGCGTTTACATCAGCCAAATGGCTAGGTGGAACTTCGAAGAAAGGAATAGGCAATGCATAGCGGCCTCGCCGCAACTTTAGCGACGTGACTCCAGGCGCCGTTTGGTTATCAACCAACGCATAATGAGTGGGATAGGAGACGGCGCAAAGTGAAAGACGCTGGGGATCGCGCGAAGAGTTTGCCGTCCTTTGCCGGATAGAAAAACCTCGAAACGCTGGCGCAGAATCTCCCCGAGCGCGACCATATGGCTCTCGGCAGACCAACCTAAGGGGTTCAGAAAATCATGATTATGATTCCCATTCGAATGGTGGCGATTCCGACCGAAGTCGTCGAAAAAGTGCGGAGAACGATGCGCGCTCCGTTTCACGGTTTTCCAGCTCATGCGGAGTTGGCCACCGACGATGCCCCTTGCCGCCATTGCTTGCGCACGTTCGTGGCCGGCAGGGATCGCCGGATCCTGTTCACTTACGACCGGTTCGCAGGCGTCGAAACTTTGCCACAGCCGGGGCCGGTGTATGTTCACGAAGAGGTCTGTCCGCGCTACGAGGGCGATTCGGGTTTTCCCGAAGAATTGCGCCGCGGCCCTCGCACGCTGGAAGCCTATGGCCGGGGCCGCCATCTTCTGGGGCTGCAATATGTAACCAACGGAAAATTCGAACCGGCCGTGGAAAGACTCTTTGGGCAGGAACAAGTTGACTACATCCAAGTGCACAGCACGACGGCCGGTTGCTTTACGTTTCGGATTGAACGGGCCGATCGGCCAGTAACGGCTGGCCCGCAAAACTAAAGACTTCCGGGATTGCAAACCACACTTGTTGGGAGTAGGCTCGGTCGAGCCTCACTCCCACCCCATTCCAAACCTGGATGCCGTGAGGCGGAATCCATCTCTGAGGCGACCGAAGAGAAGCCTGGAGAAAGAGCCTGCTATGCCCACCGATAATAAGACCCTTGTGCGGCGCATGTATGAAGAAGTGTGGAACATGCGGAGGCTGGAAGTCGCTCGAGAATTGATTTCCCCGAGCCACGCCGTCCAGCTCACGGATGCCACAGATCCAGGAATAGGACCGGAAGCCTACGCGCGAAATGTGACCGAGTTTGTGAGGGCGTTTCCAGATTTCAAGTTCACGGTGTTGGACTTGATCGCAGAAAACGACAAGGTGGTGGCCTGTTGGAACATTTCAGGAACGCACCAAGGGGAGTACCGGGGAGTCGCTCCCACGGGCAAAAAGATTTCGGTGGACGGAATTACCATCAATCAACTGGCCAACGGAAAGATCATGGACTCCTATGTGAGCTGGGATCTTTGGGGCCTGATGCAACAGCTCGGCGCAGTTCCCGCCGCCCTTGGGCAACCTTGGAAGGCTTCGGCACGGTAGACGGAACCTAGATTCTGCCAGTCAGACACCAACAAGCAACTCGATTGAAACGATTGGCTGCGCGAAGTCACTATCTCCTGAAGGAGGCCGGGTCATGAGGGGACAGGTTTTTCTCGTCCGGAATGCCGTCTATGACATTGTGATCCGCGACGCGGACGGACGGCACCTTCAACTGGAAAGTTTTTCGGATTTGGAAAGCGCGCGCCGCCGGCTCCCATCGATCGCCGCCCAGTATCCAGGCGTGAAAGTCACTTTATGGAACCGACAAACGCGGGACATCGTGGCGGAAACGGAGGGCTATTAATTCTGTTCTGCAGCTTCACAACCATTCCCTGGCCCGGAAGATTTTTCCGGGGCAAAGCTGCCCTCGATAGGCTCATACCACGCGAGCAGGCCGCCACTTGAAGCGGCGTCAGAAATAAGCCCTAGGGGCGCGCCGTGCTAGATGGTTTCCGTCCTCTTGTTTTCTTGATGCAAAGGATTCAAATTTTCAAAGCGGTTTCCGCAAAATCTTCGCCGGCCAACTCTCTTGAGCGTTAGAATGAAAGGAGCTTGGGAGAAAGGGGAAGAGTTATGTACAAGACAGCGAAAAGCTCCTCATTGGCTTTGAAAAAAGAGCGGGCCGCCAAGAGCGCTCCGACCCAGGAGGATATTGCCCAGCGTGCGTACGAGATTTATCTCGAACGCGGCGGGGCCCCCGGGCATGAGTTGGACGATTGGACTCGCGCGGAGCGAGAACTCGGCCAAAATAACGGACACGGGCGGCGCAAAAGCGAATCGAAGTCTGTTGCCGCCTGACCTCAGATAAACACAAAGGTTGGGTCACCCGAACTCGAGCGCCCCACCTTGCTCCGTCTAAACCTGTCCTTAAATGGCTCTTGTTACTGACTCAGCACGAAAGTAACCGTCACGATCAGCTGCACAGCGATCGGCTGGTCATTCAGATAAGTCGGCTCGTATTTCCATTTTTTCAGGGCCTCCAGGGCAGCCTGGTAGAGAAGAGCTGGGCCGGAAACCACCTTCATCTCTACAACGCTGCCGTTCTCGTCCAGCACGGCATCGATCTGCACCTGCCCTTCAATTCGGGCCTGCCGCGCCAGAGGCGGGTATGCCGGTGGCACTTGAAAAATCGCTCGGGGGGCTTTCACACGGCCACCAACTCGGATCGGAGCGGATTTTACTGGTGGGGGCGCCGCCACCGGCTTGGCTGCCGTGCTCAATACTCCACCAAGCACACCGCCAATCACTCCACCCATCTGGCCGCCCGGCACGCCGCCCGGGACGCCACCCACGACACCACCGTCGCTTTCCGGCTCCAGTGGCGCTTCTTTGATTTCGGCGATGTGCCTGGGAATCACGGTTGGCGCAAGCAGTTTGCCGCTGCTGATAAACCTGGGGCGTGCGGCCGCGGCCCGAATCATCCCGCCAGTCGCCGGCGGCGGTGGGGGAGGTGGTGGCGCCACCAGCATCGCCGCCGCATACTGCTTGATGTTGATTGTATCCGTGAAAAACAGGCCGATCAGGATTGGAACGGTGATCACCGTGACGTGCAGCAATATAGATACGGCCAGCCTCAGCGCGCGCGAGCCGCTCTTGAAGCGATTTTCGTCGAGAAGGACGGCTTTTGAAAATGGGAACGCCGGCTGGATTTCGCCGTGATCCTCAAGCGGGCGGGCTTTTCCCTTCGCCTCGAGCTTCGGAAGGGGAATCCTTTCGATGGGCTTGGGGACAACAACCTTGTTTTGGACCTCTGCGACCGCGTGTTCGGCGATGGCGGACGGAGCCATGGCGGATACCTCCTAGACCCTTGATCGGGCATGCCAGGTGCCAAGTTGGTGGGGCGATGTATTCCTCAAGACATTGAAACTAAGACATTTAGTTTGCCTCGGAAGGGGAGTTCTATTCTGGCCTGGGCCATGAGGCGCAGGTGAGATAAGGGTGGTGGGTCTCTTGGCGCACACGGTCCCCTCCGACACGGCTAGCGAGCGCGCTCGGGAAAATACCGGGTGAAGGAATAAAAGGCGATCAACAGGACCGCGAAAACGATCGCCCACGCGTTTCGTCCGCGACTGGCCTTTCCTCTCTCGATCAAGTCGGCGAGCGCGGAGCTAAAGAAAAAGACTTGCAAAGCCGTGCCGAGACTCGCCGCAATCTCAACGAGCGCAAGCTGATCGACGAGGGAAATGAGGAAGATTGCGCCGCTGATCACGGAGGCTGCCAGGCTCAATCCGATGGAGAAGATGTGCTGGCCCCTGCTCGATGCTTGCGCCTGTTCGCCCACCCTGTTATGCTCCGGTTCCTTTCCCTTCACCGCGGATGCTTGGTCTACAACGATTTCATTGTAGCGTTTCATGGTAGCGAATTTTCTCGGAGCTAAGGTATCCGAAGCCAGGAAATTTTCATCCAACCAGTGATCTGCCGACAAGGAGACGGTGATGGAGACGGTGATGCGGCTACGTCCACTGGGAAAGAACGGCCCGCTTGTTTCCGCCCTGGGTTTGGGCTGTATGGGGATGTCCGAATTTTATGGACCGCGGCACGATGCGGAATCGACGGCTACGATTCATCGTTCGATTGAGCTGGGCATCACGTTTCTGGACACCGCGGACATTTACGGCTATGGCGACAACGAAGTGCTTGTTGGCCAGGCGATTCGCGGCATGCGCGAAAAGGTTTTTCTCGCCACCAAGTTCGGAATTGTGCGCGACAAGGCGAACCCTTCGGTGCGGGGCGTCAATGGCCGGCCGGAATACGTGAAGGCCCGCTGCGAGGGGAGCTTGAAGCGTCTGGGGGTAGCTACCATCGATCTGTACTACCAGCATCGCGTCGATCCGAAGGTGCCGATCGAAGAAACGGTTGGCGCTATGGCGGAATTGGTGAGGGCGGGAAAGGTCCGCTATCTGGGATTGTCGGAAGCGTCGGCCGCGACCATACGGCGCGCGCATAAGGTACATCCTATTGCTGCGTTGCAAACCGAATATTCGCTTTGGACACGCGATCCGGAAGACGAAATTCTCCATGCCACCCGCGAACTTGGCATTGCTTTTGTCGCCTATAGCCCGCTAGGACGCGGATTCCTGACCGGGCAAATCAAACGGTTCGAGGATTTTGCTCCAGACGATTACCGGAGGAATTCCCCGCGCTTTCAGGGGGAAAACTTCCGGAAGAATCTGGACCTGGTGGCACGCTTGGAGGCGATTGCTAAAGAGAAAGGCTCGACGCCCGGACAACTTGCCTTGGCATGGCTGCTTCGAAAGGGCCAGGATATCATTGCCATACCCGGCACGAAGCGGCGGAAATACCTTGAGGAAAACGCTGGCGCATTGCAGGTAAAACTCTCCGAACGCGACCTGAAACGTATCGATGAAGTAGCTCCCCATGGAGCGTCAGGCCCGCGCTACCCGGAACACCTGATGGCCTTGGTGGGACGCTGATTCGTTTTGAGACTCCAGGCAGCAATCTCTCGGCATGCTTCTCCTGCAGACAGCGCGAACTGTGACGGGTCTTTATTGGCCGCCCGTCGCTAGCGCAGGGAGCATGAATTTCGGCGTGACTTCCCTGCGTTTGGACCAGTCGTGATAGGTGTGGCATTCCGAACAACGCGAATCGGCGTGATCGGGGCCGCGCCCGTGACAGGTCTTACAAACTGCAATTCCCGGCAGCAAGATGTCGCTTGCTTCCGTGCTCGTAAGAGCTTTGGCATGGCAGCTCACACAGGAGAATCCCCGATGCGCGTCGTGGTCGAACCTCGCGTGCGGCATCCACTGTGTCTTTACGTTGGCAGCGGCCACCTGGGGAAGGGCACTACCGCGTGAAATGGTAAGCGCGTGGCACTGCCTGCAGGTTTTGCGCCACAACAATTCTTCGGCTTCGGCCGTTCGTTCGGTTACCCATTGCGACACCGTGAGTGCGCGAAACCGCGTCGGAATAGGCTTGCCGCCAAGTTCCTGAGCTGGCTCAGGCGTCGCTCGGAGTTCATTGGGGTGCGCGGCAATGTATTGCTCGAATTTCTTTAGCAAGAACGCGTGAACGAGGTCTGGTTTGTCGTGGGGAACGCCTTCGTCAAAGCGCTTGTCAAACGTGAGGAGATGGCACGCCGCGCACGCATTGGCAAATTTCACGGGGGCCATCAGTTCGCGTCCGGTAATGGGCTTGGGTCGCCTGAGGCTGCCGGCGCTCAGCGCAAGCATTTCATCGCTGGCGTTAGAACTGACCGTGGCAGCGCGGTAGCTTGCGTCTGAATAGGTCAGGTCGGCTTCGACACCCGCGGGACGATGACAATTGCCGCACTCAAGATTCACGAGGACGCCGTTTGGCCCTCGTCGAATCGGTTTCATGTGTATGGAGTGATTCAGCTCGATGGTAGCCGAATCGCCGGCCTTCCGTCCGAGAGCCGCGAATTCCGGATGGCCGTCCGGGAGGCTGTGGATGCGCGAGGCGTATCGCGTGTCGGGCCGGCTATTCCGTAAGTCAGCGTGACAAGTGGCGCAGGCTTGGTCGCTCGCGGCGGCGAGACTGACGCGGCCGCGATGCTCGGAGTGACAAGCGGCGCAGGCCGGTGAAGCGATCTTGGAGGCGTGGTGGGCAGGCCCATCGTGGCAGCCGAGGCACGCGTTATCGGCGGCTTTCGCCGCAAAGGCGCCGGCTTGACGCACGTGGCAGGCAGCGCATTCTTTGTCAAGCACGGCGTGCGCTCGCGATAAGCTGCCGCTCGAGTAGACGCGATGGTCGCTCGAAACGCCGCGGCCGACGATCCACAGAAGCGCGAGAAGCGGCACGAGGAAGCTGAGCCAGAGTTTCGCGCACTTGAGCGGCGTCGGCCTCTTGAAGTAATGGAGGTCGATGCGCTGCGCGAGCTTCTTGGTTGTCCTTGTTCTTGCCACTCGTTAGCCACCCTGGCCGCTTCTTCAGTAGCGCAACGCCATGACGGCATGCACGGCGCCGAGCAAAACGAGCGCGAGCGAAAGCGGAATGTGCACCAGCAGCCAGCCGTGCAGCCAGTGGTGTAACCTCTCTTGGCGTGCCAGTTGGCGGGCTTCATCGCAAATGTCTTCGAGGTCAGCGACCGCCCCGTGCGCTCGGCCCGGCAGCAAGGTGCGCAGTGCGGCAAAGCTGCTGCTCGCTGTTGCCGGATGGGCTAACCGGTGGGGGTGTTTTCCCGGATATTCGAGAAACTGGCGCATCTCGTTCAAATAAAAAATGCGCAGCGGCGCACCTTCTTCTTGGCTGAGACGAATATTCTCGCGTGCCGCGGCAACGGCCGCGCTCGCGCCAGCACTGACGGCTGCAGAGGTTCGCAAGGGAACAGCGCCGGCTATAGGCCGTAGCGCGGTGAACCCGCCGGCGCGCTCGATTCCCTCGGTCGAAGATTTGGCCAAGCCGAGGTCTCCGCACAGCGCTTCAACGGTTCGGTCCGCCTCCTCGCGTAACAGCGCTCGAACGTGGTCGATCTCGTCGTAGATGGTTTCGAGCGGCACTTCCGCAGTCAGGACGCGCGGGATGTAATGCTGCAGCGCGGCTCCGAACGCGCCGCTAGCGACGGTAATGATCAGCAGCCACATCAACACGCGCGTGAGCGTGCCGCCAAAATGAAAACCGGCGTGAAAGAGAATGGTCGGCAGCGCCAGAAGACCGAGCCAGAGGTGGCCGCGCATCCAGGCTTGCGCGCGGCCAACACGCCAGGTAGGCACGCGTTTTCGTGCGCCCAGCAACGCGGCAAAAATCACGCAGCCGAACCCGAGGATTCCAAACAAGAGACCAACAACGCTTCCGCCGCGTGGCCCTTGCGGTGCGTTGAGCGTATCGCTGAGATACACGATCGCCGCGGCGGCAAGCATGACGAACGCCGCGATGGCCCAGGCGCGGTGTGTTCGGTCAATTCTCATTTCGCACCACTGCCCCCCAGCATTTCGGCGAAAAATGATTTTGGATCCACGCGATGCGCTGCGTCGTGTGGACAGGCGTATACGCAGCTGGGTTCCTTCAAGTGCGTGCAAAGATCGCAGGAGGTTGCCTTTTGCTTGATGACCGCCTTCTTGCGGCCGGGATTTTGCGGATCGTCCGAAAGAACTTCGAAGGGATGCAGATTGATATTGCCGTAGGGGCAATTCCGCGCGCAGAGCCCGCAGCCGATGCACCAATCCTCGATGATGACTTCGAGCGAATTGCGGCGACGGATGGAGCCAACGGGGCACCCGACCATGCAAAGCGGGTCGCGGCACTGGCGGCAACTCGTGGCCACGAGATAGCCCTCAAAGCGCAACCCGTCGCGCACCAAACGTGTGACGCCGTCATGCGCTTCGGCGCAGGCGTTTACGCAAGCATCGCAGCGTGTGCAGTTTTGCAGATCGAGGACGAGCAGGCTTTGCGCTTCCATCAAACCCTGCGAAAGGAATTGGTCAATGGGGACGCTGTCGACCCTTTGCAAGCGCTGCTGATTAGCCGCGCGGCGTTCGGCAGCGACGGCTTCAAGACCGGCTCGCACGCCCGGAAATTTCGCAACCATGTCTCGGAAATCGTCGCCGGCGATGCGCACGAGCTCGACATGGTCGAGCGCCGTGCACGTTGCCGTCCGATCGCCGCCCCCGAGCAAACCGATTTCGCCGAAATAATCGCCCCGGGACAAGTACGCGAGCACCATTTCTCCGCCGGGATAGTTCTCCAAAACCTTCACGAACCCGATCCGCACAAGATAGAAACTGTCTGCCGTGTCGCCTTGTTGGACGATCACCTGCCCCGGCGCGAACCCTTGAAGCTCGACACGCTCTTTGAGATGCCCGATAAACTCCGGCGGCAGATCCGCGAACATGGGCACGCCGCGAAGGTGGTTTTCAAGCGCGCGGCGGCGGTAAGTTTCATCTAGCTGCGCGCGGAAGGCCTTGTTCTTCAGCATGATGTCGAGCACATTGCGCAGCATCTCGTAAGCGACGATATCGGATTCCGCCACGACCGTGGCGGAGCGCGGATAGAAATTCATGCAGGTCATTTCGCCGAACAGGTCTCCGGGACCGAGTTCGGCAACCGGGTTGCCGTAGGAAAGATCGACGGAAGCATCGATTGGAATCGTGCGGTCGCGCGTTTCTTCGCCGCGCCGGTCTTCTTCGCGACCCACCAGCGTGCTGGTCAGCCGCTTAAAAAACCCCTTAGCGCCGCCTTGCGTTTTAACGTGCGCGATAGGAGCTGAAAGGGAAACTTTGGCCCGGCCCTCGACCATGTAGAACGCCGTGGAACCAAACTCGCCCTCGCGGCAGATCACTTCGCCCTTGCGAAAGCGGCGCTTGACGATGGCGCCGCGATTCAGTTCCAGAAACGTCCCGGAAACGCCCCTAAAAACCGGGATTTGCAACAGCTCTTCGGCTTCAAAAATCTCCGTGCCCGGCCCGGCACAGATCGCTGTTCCGGCAGGTCCTTTGTTGGTCAGCGCTCCGGTGGGGCAGGAAACCATGCATTCGCCGCAGGAAATGCAGGTGGAAGCGCCCATCGGCGCGTTGAGATCGAAAGCGATGCCCGCCGAATAACCCTTTCCCATGCGCCCGAGAACGAAATTGTCTTTCACTTCGTCGCAGCCACGAATGCAGCGGTCGCAAAGGATGCAGGCGTCATGATCGACGGCGATGGCCAGAGACGAATCGTCCTCCCCACGGGCGATCGATCGCTTTGCAAAGCGAGCCTCGGCGATACCTGCGGCCTTTGCCAACCCTTCGAGTTCGCAATCTCCCGATTGTTCCTGTCGCGCGCACGGCGAGGGATGATCGGACATCAGCAGCTCGAGCAGGGTCTTGCGCGCATGCAAGATTTTGTCCGAATGGGTGACGACTTTCATGCCGGGTTCGACCGCGCGCACGCACGAAGCAGAAAGGACGCGTGCGCCGGTGTCCACAACACACAGGCGGCAAACGCCCACCGGCGTCTGGTTTTGCAAGTGGCACAACGTGGGAATGTGGATGCCGCCCATCCCAGCCGCCTCGAAGACCGTCGTGCCGTTTGGCACGCGCATGGGTTTCCCATCGATCGTGAGGTCAACCATCCCCGGCGGTGTGGCAGGACTGGTCCTATTCACGGTCGAATTCCCACGCGCTGGGCTTCTCCGGCGCGCGATCGAGCGGTGAAGCACACCCCGCTCGGGCACTGTCCGTGCAGCACGTGCGCATCGACTTCCGCGCGAAAATGCTTCAGCACGGACTGAATCGGCGCCGGCGCAATCTGGCCAAGGCCGCAGATCGACGTTTGGCTCATGGCCAGGGCGAGATCATCGAGCAGGGCCAGGTCGGCGCGGTACTGCGGCTCGAGGACGGCCCCTTCTGTCCAGCGAACCAGGAGGTCGGTCATCTTTTGCGAGCCGAGGCGGCACGGCACGCACTTCCCGCAAGACTCGTTGCGATAAAAACGCACCGCGTTCAACGCCATATCCAGCATGCAGGTGGTATCGTCGCAAACGACGATGGCGCCCGAGCCGAGCATGGAGCCGGCGTCGGCCAGCGCTTTGAAGTCCAGGGGCACGTCAATCAGGGAAGCCGGCAGGTAGCCGGACGAAGGGCCGGAAGGTGCGAAGGCCTTGAGCGAGCGGCCTCCCCGAATGCCACCCGCATGCTTGAAGATCACTTCTCGGATGGGAGTGCCCATGGGCAGTTCGAAAACGCCGGGACGCTCCACGTGGCCGCTGACCCCGACAAATTTCAGCCCGCGCGAACCGTTGACGCCTTGCGCGACAAACCAATCGACGCCGCGCGCCAGAATCTGCGGGACGTTGATGAACGTTTCCACGTTGTTGATCACCGTCGGCTTCTGCCACAAACCGATCTGGCCCGGGAATGGCGGCTTGTTGCGCGGTTCGGCGCGATGGCCTTCGATGGCCTCGAGAAGCGCGCTCTCTTCCCCGCAGATGTAGCCACCGGGGCTCACAAAAACTTCGAGATCAAAGTCGAACTCGCTGGAGAGAATTCTCTTTCCCAGCAAGCCTAGGCGGTAGCACCGGCCGATTTCTCCGCCGAGTATTTCTTCCTCGCGAGCGTATTCGTGGCGGATATAGAGGATGCCGCGCTTCGCCCCGGTCACAACGCCGGCGATCATCATGCCTTCGATCACCAGGTGAGGCAGATGGGTCATGATGAAGCGGTCTTTGATCGTGCCCGGCTCGCTTTCATCGGCATTGCATACGACATACTTCACGGGATCGGGCTGCTTCCGCACCAGATCCCACTTCATGCTCGTAGGAAAGCCGGCGCCGCCCATTCCGCGAAGTTCGGCGGCTTTGAGCTGTGCGAGGACGTCGTCCCATGCGCGGGACTCGACGAGCTTGCGCACGACGCCGTATTTCTGGTCGTCACCGTCGCCATAAGGGTCGGCTTTGCACGCGATGCGCGCCTGCTCGGGATGCGGCTGGTCGACTTCTTCGCCGCGAAGGGCGCGGCGAGCCATTTGCTCGGCGCTCGCGGCACTAACCTCGGTAAGAATCTGATCGTTGATCGATATTGCCGGCGCGCGCTCGCACCGGCCGAGGCAGGAAACGTCACGAATCTGCACGTCTTCGGGGCGGGAGCCGGCAAAGCGACGTTGCAGCTCCATGCGCAACTCGCAAGCGCCGTTGAGATGGCAACTCATGTCCGCGCAGACGCGAATTTCGGCTTTGGCCGGCGGCGCGAGGTGAAAATGCGGGTAGAAACTCGCGACGCTGTGAAGCTGGTAGAGCGGAGTGTGCGTGCGCTGGGAAAGTCCTTCCAGCTCCGCCGTGGGCAGAAAGCCGTAGCGCAGCTGGATGGCCCGAAGGTCGTCGAAGATCACGTCGTTCGGTCTCGCGCACAAATCGCCGCGCAGGCTTCGTGGAATACGCGGCGCGGGTCGGGTTGTTGAATCTCCTGCATACTACTGAGCGTAAACCGAGGTCGCCATAGCGCCCCGTTTGCTTTTCGCGGCGCGTCGCGAAAAAGGCAACGCAATCCGTTGACTTCCCCGCGACGCAAACGATATAAGCGAACAGGTTCCTCCGGCAGGAGCGAATGCGCAAGACGAAAAATTCATTCCTACTGCGATTCATGATCAGCCTGCAGTTCTCAGCCCCCGGCGCGTTGGCCGGACAGGAAAAGGAGCCCGTTAAATACATTGGCCCGGGATCGTGTGCCGCCACGAGCTGCCACGGAAGCGTTAAGCCAATCGCCGGAAGCCGCATCCTGCAAAATGAGTATTCGACCTGGATCCTTCAGGACAAGCACAGCCGCGCCTACCAGGCGCTGACCGGTGAGGTCGGCGAACGTATGGCGCGCATCCTTAAGTTGGATGCGAAGGCCGAGGAATCCTCAAAATGCCTCGCCTGCCACGGGCTTTACACCGCGCCGGAGCAGCGCGGTCGCGCCTTTGCAATCTCCGAAGGCGTGTCCTGCGAAAACTGCCACGGACCCGCTTCGGCTTGGCTTGGTCCGCATACGACACGTTCCTGGTCCCATGAAAAATCGCTAGCGCTGGGAATGACCGACACGCGCAACGTGATTCATCGCACGGAGAAATGCCTGGAATGCCATCTCGGGACAAAAAACAAGTTTGTTGACCACGAAATGATCGCGGCCGGACATCCGGATCTGTATTTTGAGCTGGATTCTTTCTCGGCGGTGATGCCGCGCCACTGGAAGGTTCCTCGCGAGTCCGAGCCGGGGAAGCCCGCAGAAGATGCCGCCTGGGTGGGCGTGCGCGAATGGAGCGTCGGCCAGGCGGTGCAACTTGGCGCGGAGATCGCGCGTCTGAGCTGGCGCGCGAGGAACGAGCGGGCCGACAAAAAAGATATCTGGCCCGAATACTCGGAGCTTTCCTGTTTCGCGTGTCACCACGCCTTAGGCCCGGCCAAAGACAGTTGGCGCCAGGAACACGGTTACGCTGGGCGACGCCCCGGCGATCCGGCGTGGAACGCTTCCCGCTACGCCGTGTTTCGTTTGCTTGCGAAACAGATGGACACCGCAAACGCGCAAGAGCTGGACCGGCAAATGCTCCACGTCTCCGAGGAGATGAGCAAGCTCAATCCCGACCGCAGCGCCGTGGCGGCTGCGGCTTCCCTAGCAGTGCCCTTGGCGCAGCGTATCGCGGAGCGGCTCGCCGCCCTGCCGTACGATCAGGCCCTGGTGTTGCGCTTGCTCGAGCGCATTCCCGAGGACGCCGAAAATATTGCGCTGGCCGATGAGCGCGGCGCGGAGCAAGCCGCCATGGCCATGGATTCGCTCTACATCGCTTACAGCCGAGCCGCGAAGCCGGCCAATGCCGCTGAAGTCCGCACCGCCATCAACGGCCTCTTCCAGCAACTCGAGAATCCCTCGGCGTATAACGCCGACCAGTTCGCATCCGCGCTCCGGCGAATTCGCCCTTTGCTACAATGAGGGGCGGCCATGGGTTTAGACGCTACCGTAGACCGCAATCCGAAGCATCTCCCGGATCATTTGCGTGAAAGAGTAATCGTCGACTCTGCATCCGGCGTAATGGACTTGCGCGATCCCGCTGATGACCGGATCTTTGGCAAGGCAAAACGAGAGGCATGGCAAAAGATAACCGCCGCCGCCCGCTCCCGAGAGCCGGCTCACTTCATTTCGCAAATGCCAAGTCTCATCGCAGCAGCAAATCGAGACGGCAACGGTATCGTGTTCTGACATTCCCGTGGCGAATGAACTCTTTCGAAAAATGGTGTTGCGGTTCGGCGCTGTGGCGTTATCTCACGCGCGGGCAGTTGTTGCCCTGGATGCTTCGCGACTCCCATTTGGGTGACCATCTGTTGGAGCTTGGCGCCGGCCCAGGAGCGGCAACCATCGAGTTAGCGCACCGTGCGCCTCGCGTCACTAGCCTCGAATACGACCACGCTCTGGCCTTGAAGCTTCGCCGAAGGGTGAATCTTTCAAGCGTTACCGTCATTCAGGGAGATGCGGCAGCCCTCCCTTTCCCTGACGGCACATTCTCATCCGTGATCTCCATCCTTATGCTGCATCATCTGAAATCCATCGAGTTACAGGACCGCACGTTTGCGGAAGTAAGGCGTGTGCTTCGGCCGGGCGGCATTTTCCTTGCTTTCGATATTCCCGACGGCTGGATTCACCGGGTCAGCCACATCAAAAGTACGTTTGTGCCTATGGATCCATCGACCGCGCCCCAAAGGCTGCTCGGCGCGGGACTTTCCCATGTCAGGATGGAATCACGGAGCGGCGCCTTCCTCCTTCGCGCAGTCCTCCCGGAGTAATCCTTACCCTGCAGCCTTTATGCAGCATTCACCCGCACCCGCGTTGACCCCTGGGAAGGCCGCGGCTTAGCATGTTCGTATGTGGCGCCGCGACAAATTCAAATTCCCCCCGGGCCCGTACCGAGGGCTCAAAGGCTGGTCTTTCCGCGCGTTGCGTCAAAACCCGCTGGAGATGTTCAGCGAATTGGCGCGCTGCGGCGATATCGTCGGCATCCGCGTGGTCAATTTTCGTAATATTTTTGTCAATCACCCCGACCTCATCGAGGAAGTTTTGGTCGGCCACCCGCGCCGCTACATCAAAGGGCGCGTTTTGCGGGCGAACCGGCACGTTTTTGGGGAAGGACTGCTCACGAGCGAAGGCGATTTCTGGCTGCGGCAGCGGCGGTTGGTGCAGCCGGGGTTCCATCGGGCGCGCATCGCCGCTTATGCAGTGACCATGGTGCAATACGCGCAACGCATGCTGGAGGGCTGGCGCGACGGGGAAGAACGCGATGTGCACCAGGAAATGATACGGCTCACTCTCCAGATCGTGGCCAAAACCTTGTTTGACGCCGATGTCGCGGGCGACGCCCGGGACGTCGGAAAATCTCTTGAGCTGCTGCTCGAACTCGGCGCCGATTTCCGGCGCACCCTTTTTGTTCCACATTGGGTGCCCACGCCCACCAACCTTCGCATCAAGCGCGAAATCGCCTTCATCGAGGGCATTCTCCACCGTATCATCAGCGAACGCCGCGCTTGCGGCCGCGACACCGGTGATCTTCTCTCGATGCTTCTTCACGCGCAGGACGAAGACGGCTCGCGCATGACCGACCAACAGCTGCGCGACGAGGCGATCACGCTTTTTCTCGCCGGGCATGAGACCACGGCCAGCTCGCTCTCATGGACGTGGTGGCTGCTCGCGCAAAATCCAGCCGCGGAAGCGAAACTGCACGCCGAACTCGACGAAGTGCTCGTCGGCCGCGCACCTTCTATCGACGACCTCGCGCGCCTCCCGTATACCGCAAATGTAATCACGGAATCCATGCGCCTCTATCCGCCCGCGTGGGGCTTGGCCCGTGTTGCGATTGAGGACCACGAGCTCGGCGGTTATCCCGTGAGAAAAGGGATGGGTGTTGCAATGGCGCAGTGGGTTGTTCAACGCGACACGCGCTGGTACGACAAGCCCGAAGAATTCCGCCCAGAACGCTGGGAAGGGGATTTCGCGAAGCGCATCCCGCGGTTTGCGTATTTCCCATTCGGCGGCGGCCCGCGCCAATGCATCGGCAACTCTTTTGCCTTAATGGAAGCGAGGCTAATCTTGGCGACCATCGCGCAAAAGTACCGGCTGCACCTGGTGCCGGATCATCCCGTGGTCCCGCTAGCGTCCATTACGCTGCGGCCTCGCTATGGAGTGCGCGTGGTGCTGGAGTCACGCCAGCCGCGCGTCATTAGGAATCTTTCACAAACAAGCCAAACCACAGCGCAAACCTTGAGCGCTGACTAACCCCTTGCAGTCCAAGTGGTGGGCGATGCGGGGAGTTCGATCTGCCGTATACCGCGCTAGGATGATCGATCGCTATTGTAAGGACCCCTTTTGGATCTCCAGAGTGAGGGGTCCGTGCCTGCCCAGAAAAACGAAATCGGACCTTGAGACGCCCACCAGTCCGCCAGTATCTGCAGGTGGAATTGCTTCCCGCACCGTCTCGAGCGTTTCCCCGTTCAAGACCGTCAAGACGCGGATGCGATTCTCGGGCCTGGGCTCACCTGCCTTACGCATTGTAGTTCGCTCCAATATTAGGCGCCCTTGCTCGTCGAGAATCGCTTGCGTGACCATGGTACCAGACAGCCTGGGAAGCGTGCGCTCGGCGGTTGTCACGCCATCAGGCCCGACGCGCAGGATTCTCGGTTCGTCCAACGGCTGAATTAGATAAAGATTGTCCGCTGAGTCCACAAGAAGATGCGATAGGGACGTCATCACCGCGAATTTTTCCGGGTCATTAAACGCGGAGCCGTCTCCGTTTTTTTCTTTTTTGGAGAGGAGATTGATTTCTCGTATGAAATCGCCATTGGCCTTGAATTCAAATAGGGCCTGACGCCTATGTGCCGTGCCTTCCGGCCCCGTTTCTACCGAGGGCCCCGCAACGACCAAGTTGCCCGAATTCGTAATCGCAAGTTGACGTGGCTCGATATTCTTCGAGAGTGTTATGGCCTTGTCGAATGTGCCGCCTTGGCGAAACACGTAAATGCCGGGCAAGAGTCGGTTTTGGGAAACTGTGGACGCCGCTTTTTGCTCTCCCTGGTCCGGAGGCTTTACGAAGTAGACGTTTCCAGACGAGTCCACGGCGAAACTCAAGACGCTTCCAGCGTCGGCACCTGCTTGGGTGAGGTCATAAGTGGCTGCCACACTTCCATCTGGGTGCACCTCCTCATCAAGCGCGAAATCGCCTTCATCGAGGGCATTCTCCACCGTATCATCAGCGAACGCCGCGCTTGCGGCCGCGACACCGGTGATCTTCTCTCGATGCTTCTTCACGCGCAGGACGAAGACGGCTCGCGCATGACCGACCAACAGCTGCGCGACGAGGCGATCACGCTTTTTCTCGCCGGGCATGAGACCACGGCCAGCTCGCTCTCATGGACGTGGTGGCTGCTCGCGCAAAATCCAGCCGCGGAAGCGAAACTGCACGCCGAACTCGACGAAGTGCTCGTCGGCCGCGCACCTTCTATCGACGACCTCGCGCGCCTCCCGTATACCGCAAATGTAATCACGGAATCCATGCGCCTCTATCCGCCCGCGTGGGGCTTGGCCCGTGTTGCGATTGAGGACCACGAGCTCGGCGGTTATCCCGTGAGAAAAGGGATGGGTGTTGCAATGGCGCAGTGGGTTGTTCAACGCGACACGCGCTGGTACGACAAGCCCGAAGAATTCCGCCCAGAACGCTGGGAAGGGGATTTCGCGAAGCGCATCCCGCGGTTTGCGTATTTCCCATTCGGCGGCGGCCCGCGCCAATGCATCGGCAACTCTTTTGCCTTAATGGAAGCGAGGCTAATCTTGGCGACCATCGCGCAAAAGTACCGGCTGCACCTGGTGCCGGATCATCCCGTGGTCCCGCTAGCGTCCATTACGCTGCGGCCTCGCTATGGAGTGCGCGTGGTGCTGGAGTCACGCCAGCCGCGCGTCATTAGGAATCTTTCACAAACAAGCCAAACCACAGCGCAAACCTTGAGCGCTGACTAACCCCTTGCAGTCCAAGTGGTGGGCGATGCGGGGAGTTCGATCTGCCGTATACCGCGCTAGGATGATCGATCGCTATTGTAAGGACCCCTTTTGGATCTCCAGAGTGAGGGGTCCGTGCCTGCCCAGAAAAACGAAATCGGACCTTGAGACGCCCACCAGTCCGCCAGTATCTGCAGGTGGAATTGCTTCCCGCACCGTCTCGAGCGTTTCCCCGTTCAAGACCGTCAAGACGCGGATGCGATTCTCGGGCCTGGGCTCACCTGCCTTACGCATTGTAGTTCGCTCCAATATTAGGCGCCCTTGCTCGTCGAGAATCGCTTGCGTGACCATGGTACCAGACAGCCTGGGAAGCGTGCGCTCGGCGGTTGTCACGCCATCAGGCCCGACGCGCAGGATTCTCGGTTCGTCCAACGGCTGAATTAGATAAAGATTGTCCGCTGAGTCCACAAGAAGATGCGATAGGGACGTCATCACCGCGAATTTTTCCGGGTCATTAAACGCGGAGCCGTCTCCGTTTTTTTCTTTTTTGGAGAGGAGATTGATTTCTCGTATGAAATCGCCATTGGCCTTGAATTCAAATAGGGCCTGACGCCTATGTGCCGTGCCTTCCGGCCCCGTTTCTACCGAGGGCCCCGCAACGACCAAGTTGCCCGAATTCGTAATCGCAAGTTGACGTGGCTCGATATTCTTCGAGAGTGTTATGGCCTTGTCGAATGTGCCGCCTTGGCGAAACACGTAAATGCCGGGCAAGAGTCGGTTTTGGGAAACTGTGGACGCCGCTTTTTGCTCTCCCTGGTCCGGAGGCTTTACGAAGTAGACGTTTCCAGACGAGTCCACGGCGAAACTCAAGACGCTTCCAGCGTCGGCACCTGCTTGGGTGAGGTCATAAGTGGCTGCCACACTTCCATCTGGGTGCACCTCCCAGACCACTGAGCGAAACCCCGACTCAACCTGCCATTCAACTTGGGCATAGACATTGCCGCTTGGTCCTGGGACGCGTCTAAGGACACTAAACGGTCGCTGAAATGGCAAGTGAACCGGGGTTATGGCCGTCCTTGTCATCTGTGCATACGGCTGATCCGGATCCGAAATGCACATTGGGTAGGCCCAAGCCACTACCGTAGTCATGGCCACACAAATGCAAACCATGGTCGTCGTATGCTTTTTGGTTTGCATCGCTACCGACCTCCTTGGCCTTTCTTCTCCGAGGAGGGTGGAGGGTCTGGGGCCGCAGGTTTCTTCACGCCATCGTTCTTTTTGTCTGGTCGCTGACCCTGTCCCTGAGAGCCAAGGTTGTTAATGGGTTTGAACGCTTTCCCTTGATCGGGAAGCAGTTTGGGAGCACCTTTCCTAGGGTCGCAAGGGGCACCATTGGACGCAACACAACAGCACCCCGAGCAAATGTCGGCCTGAGTGAGACACTCGAAGGGACAACAATAGTCGCAAAGGTCCATATTACAGCCGTCGCAGGGCTCGCCGGACGACGTGCACGTGGGCCAAAGGACATCCGGTTGGCCGTCACAATCACAGTCCCTTGCAACATAAGCGATTCCATGCTTCCCGGGGCAAGTCTGTGCGCTTGCTTTGCTCGCTCCTAGGATTAGCAGTGTTCCCAGAGTGACTAATAACGGCAACAAGGTGCGTCTTAAAAATGAAGCCGACATGAGTATCCTCCTTCTTTATTGGGGACTCCTGAGTGGGGGGTAAATCAAGAGGTCCAGAATCAGCGGAAGCTTCGCTTCCTAACTCCTTTCTGTTTTTTTTGTCAAGTCGGGTATATCCCTTATGTCGGGTATATCCCTTAGGGACATTCTAGCTATAGCTAGTCCTCCGAACGTTCCTTTCTAGGGAGGAATCAACAAAACCAGCTCATGTGCTTGCGAAGGCAGAAGCTATTTGCCGGAAAATTGCGAAGCCAGTTCGGAATGTGTTTGCATCACCCGCAGAATCGAATCCCGCGTGACCATTCCCACGATTTGCGGCGCTTGGTCCGCCGCGCCGCTGACCACCGGCATCTGGTTGATGTCCGCGGTCAGCAGCCGTTCGAGGAGCTTCAGCAGCGGCTCATCCGGTGAGGTCCACTGAATTTTGTCGCGCGGAATCATCGCCGACTGGACCGAGTTATTTGCCCATTGCTCCCGCGGCACGGAGTTGAGCGTGTGGACGTTCATCATGCCCACCAGCCGGTCACCTGAGAGCACCAGGTGGCAGCGCCGTCCGGTCCGCAGCACCTCCGCGCCATATTCTTCGAGCGTGATGTGCCCCTCGATGGTGGGAACTTCGTGGCTCATCACGTCCGATGCATGCAGACCAGCAAGAGCGTCGCGGATGGTCATTTGCGCGATGCTTTGTTGCGCGGCGTTCAGCAGGTAAAGCCCGATCACTCCCAGCCACAGCCCGGAGTACCAGTCATTTTTGTAGAAAGCCTCGTAACCGCCGATCGCCATCAGCGCATAGGCAACGACCCTGCCGCTTGAGCCCGCGATCAGCGTGGCGCGGGAAAAATCCTTGGTGATTCCCCAGACGATAGCGCGAAAGATTCTTCCGCCGTCCAGGGGAAATCCCGGCGCCAGATTGAAGACCGCGAGAATGAAGTTGCTCCCACCAAGAATCTTGGCAAGCGCCCCCACCATTTGCGCCGATGGGAAGAGCAACGTCATCGCCCCGAATGCGCCAGCAAGCAAAATGCTGGCAAGCGGCCCGGCGACGGCGATGTTGAATTCCTGAATGGGCTTCGACGGCTCCCTCCCAATGCGAGCTATGCCGCCAAACAGGAATAAAGTGATGGAGTGAACGGGAATCTGGTAATGCAGCGCTACCACGCTGTGCGCCAACTCGTGAAAAAGCACGGAGGCGAAGAAAAGAAGACTGGTCAGGATTCCTAAAGACCAGTGCTCGGTAGGAGTCCACTGGGGATGCATCTGCCGAAAGTCCATGGCCAGCGTATAGGTAATCAGGCCAAAAATGAGCAGCCACGTGGCATCCAGATAAATCGGAATGCCCAGGATTTTAGCGATTCGAAAACCGGCAGTTCGAATGGGCATTAGCCAAAGTTTCCCGAAGGGAGAAGGCCGGCCCCTGAGCTTGCGATGGACGGCCAAACCCACAATCTACACTAGCGCGAATTCGCCCGGTAGCAAAACGGCGCGCACGGCGCGCACGAAAATTTCGCGTCCCTCCCGACACAACGTGTTGTCTCATCCACAGCTTCGCGTCCCTTCGATCGAGATAACGTTTTTGCTTTCAATGAATTGAGATTGGCTCGCGAGCTGCCCTGCGCAAGTTCGCACTTTGCGGAGGAACGCCATGATGACCCTACAAAACTTAGCCCTGGTCGCCGTCCTAACGATGTTCGCCGTCGCTGCTGCGGCGGCTCTTGGCTGGATGTCCCTTCGCATCGCCTTGCTGCTGATCGAGCCTGCCACGGCCCGGCGTGTTCCCGACCGCACGCCGCTCGAGCACGGCCGAGCGCGACTGGCCCGCGCTTTCTCGGCGAATCGCTGAGCTCGCCGGACAGGGAGGGGAGTAACACCATGGTTGTATTGAGATACGTGCTGATGATTCTTGGGCTCGGACTTTTTGGTAGTGCCGGCGCCCTGGCTGCCTACGACATCTTTCTCGCTGCGCAGCTCCGCCGGTTACTCCACGGGCACTCGCCACGCCCTCGCGTGTGGACGGTGACCTACTAGGTGGGATTCCCCGGTTCCACGGCCGGGCAAGGGCTCCGCTAGCCAAAACCCCTGCGGGTGGCAGGGAACGCCACTCCGGAAAAGAGCAGCCATGAACAGAAAGGCAAGCACCGCCGCGCTTCGCCCTATCCTTCAGAGCCGCCCTTCTTTCGGTAAAGGCTCACCGTGCCACCCGGCTAGCGGTCGTCTCCAGCCGAGGGCGGGTCTTCGAGCACCGCGGCCTTTTCTGTGGGTCGTAGGGTCACGCCCACAATTTGCCGAGAGTTTTTATTCCTTGACCGACGGGTATTTCGGCCGCGGCGGAAGCCCCCGGTAATTTTTTAAGGCATCTTTCGCGAGCTCGATGGCCTTTTCCAGTTGCGGATCGTGCCCGCTGACCACCAAGTCCGGCCGCTCCGGCACAACATAGTCGGGGTCGACGCCGTGCTGTTCGACTATCCATTCACCGCCATGGTCCGCGCTCCAGAAGCCGAAGCCCGGCGCCGTCACGAATCCGCCATCGCGCAGCGGCTGTACGTTGCCGATGCCTACCAATCCGCCCCACGTGCGCGTTCCCACGATAGGTCCGATTTTTTCGCCGTGGAAGAACCACGGAAACGCGTCGCCGCCTGAGCCGGCAAGCTCATTTACGATCATGATCTTGGGTCCGTAGATCGCCACCGGCGGCCAGGGAATGTCTGCGGTATCGCGCGGCGCAACCACGGCAAGCAACTCCCGCTTCAATTTTTCCGTGTAAAAGTCGGGAATCTGTCCGCCGGAATTGTCGCGTTCATCGACGATGATGCCGTCCTTGTCGAGTTGGGCGGTGAACTGCTTGTCGAACGCGATGATGCCGGCGAAGCTGGTGTCCGGCACGTGCATGTAGCCGATGCGCCCGCCGGTAGCCTCCTCGACTTTCCGGCGATTGGTCTGGATCCAGTCGAGATAGCGTACGCCTGCTTCGCTCGCGGTCGGCTTGACGGTAATTTCCCAGGCCCCTTGCCGCGTCGCCTTGCTGTTGATTTCGAGCGTGACCAGTTTCCCCGCAAGATCCTGGAAATACGCATAGACGTCGCGGTCGGTGCGCGCTTCCTGGCCGTTCACGGCAATCAGGTAGTCTCCCGCTTTGACCTTCAAGCCCGGCTCGGTGAGCGGCGAGCGCGTGGACTCGTTCCAGTTTTCGCCCGGATAAATCTTGGTGATGCGGTAGTAGGCGCCGTCCGGTTCGAAATCCGCCCCGAGCATCCCCACGTTGACGTGCGTCCACTGCGGCTGGTCGCCGCCGCCGACGTACGTGTGCGAGGTGCTCAGTTCCGAAATCATTTCGCCAATCAGGTAATTCAAATCGCTGCGGTCGACGACCCACGGAAGCAGCGCTTCGTAACGCGCCCCGATCTTTTTCCAGTCGTGACCGGTCATCGCCGGGTCCCAGTAGAAATCGCGCTCGATGCGCCAGGCCTCGCGGAAAACCTGCCGCCATTCTTCGCGCGGGTCCACCTTCACCTGCATTTCGGCGAGATTCAATTTGCCGTCACCGACCTTGGCCTTACCGGGCGTCGCCTCCACGATGCCGTAAACCTGGCCGGCCTTGTAGAGGACCTTCTTGCCTTCTTTGTCCAGATCGTAGCCGTCCAGGCCATCCAGCAGAACCTGGTCCTCGCGCTTGGTCATGTCAAACAGGTGAAGAACGTTCCTGGGCCGTGGGGGAGTGTTGGGGACGAATTCGAGCGCCTCTTGCGGGGTGTCCACATAGAACAGCTTGTCCTTGCGCGCCGCCAAGCCGCTCAAAATCCCGGGGTGCATCGGCACGGCAACGATGCGCGCGCTCAGGCCCTCCAGATCGATTTGCATGGGCTTGGCCGGTTCTTCCTTCCTTTCCTCCTTTTTCTCCTCTTTCTTTTCTTCGGGTTTTTGTTCGCCGCTCCTCGAGTCAGCGGATTTTTTTTCGTCTTTCTTTTCTTCCGCTTTTTCCTCATCGCTCTCGGGCTTGAACGGAGAAGCTTCGTCCGCCTTCAGAGTAACGGCGAAAATCCCATCGGTGGTGTAGTAGTTGTAACGCTGGTCCAGCTGCCCGCGGCTCGGATAAAAATACCGCGTGGAAAGAAAGAACAGATATTTCCCGGCGGGTTCAAAGACCGGGTTGCTATCGTTGTAGAAACCTTCGGAAACTTTCGTGGTTCTCCTGGTATTGAGGGAATAAAGAAATGCATCGTTGCTGCCGCGCCGGTGCGGTTTCGAATAGGTGAGCCACAGGCTGTCCGGCGACCAACTTGCGTCCGAAATGTCCCCATACGCGGCTTTGTCCACCAGCACCGGTTTCTTTTCTTCGATTCCCACGTACCAGAGTTGATGCAATTTGTCCCAATACGCGAGTTTCTTGCTGTCCGGAGACCACGTCGGCCCATAGCGATAGATCCCGCCATCCGTGGTGAGGCGGGTCTCTTCGCCGCCCATTTGTGGACGGCAGTAGACTTCGTATTCGCCGGACTTGTCGGAGAGGTAGGCAACCCACTTGCCGTCGGGTGACCATGCCGGATTCAGCTCGTGAGTGCCGGACTGTTCCGAGCTCAGCGTGCGGATGCTTCCGTGCTCTGCGGGAACCGTGAAAATGTTTCCGCGTGCTTCCATGACCGCGCGCGCCGCCGAAGGCGAAAGCGCGAAGCTCCCGATATTCTGCGAACCATTTTTGAACTCCGGCCGCGCTTGGGTATCTTCGGCGTGCACCGCGATGGGAATTTCCCGCGCTTTGTTGTTTGCCAGGTTGTATTCGTAAAGCAGCCCGCCATTTTCATAGACGATGGCGTCCGGTCCCAGGCTGGGCCACTTGATGTCATATTCTTTGTAATCGGTGAGCTTCGTGGTTTGCTTCGAGCCAAGATCGTAGCTGTAGAGATTCATCACGCCATCGCGGTCGCTGATGAAATAAATGGCGTTGCCGTGCCACATGGGGAACATGTCCATGCCGCTAGATTTGGGCAGTTCTTCGTAGGTGTTGTTTTTCAAGTCATAGATGGCCATGGGCAGATTCCAGCCGCCGTGGTAACGCTTCCAGGTACGGAATTCCTGTGCTGTTTCGATGTAAGCGATCTTGGTGCCGTCCGGCGAAAACGAAGTCAGGTCGCCTCGCGGAACCGGCAACATCTTGGGCATTCCCCCCTGCGGGGACACCAGAAAAAGCCTCGTGAAGCGTGCCGGCGGGGCGCTCGAGCGGTCCGAACGGAAGAGAATGTTCTTGCCGTCGGGTGTCCATCCGAGCACGATGTCGTTCGAAGGATGAAAGGTCAGCCGCTTCGGCTCGCCGCCTTCCGAAGAAATGAGATAAACGTCCGGGTTGCCGTCGTATTCGCCGGTGAAGGCAATCCACTTGCCGTCCGGCGAGAACTTCGGGTAAAGCTCATCACCGACATGAGACGTTAACCGGCTCGCCGCGCCGCCTTCGCGCGGGGCAATCCATAAGTCGCCCCCATAAACGAAGACGACTCTATCCCTGGAAATATCCGCGTACCGCAGAAGCTTGGTTGGCCCCGCGGGAACCTCATCGGCGGATTCCGCCGGCGCTTTTTGGGGCGCCGCCATGAGCCACAGCGCCGCGGCGACACCTACCCACAACAAGCCCTTCCTTCCGTGGGACATCGGCTTCATCGGAACGCTCCTGAAGATTCGTTTTTTTTGTGTGGGACACACGCCCTCTTACATGGACGTGCAATCCAGCAAAGAGTTTCCGTCCTGCTGCGGGCGGAGCCGGCTTGGCGCCTGGTGCTCCATCCAACGCTTGCCGCCGTGGTATCATCTCATTCAGATTGCCGTGTTCGCCACAGAAAAACGTCCCCTCAGCGTTCCGCGAAGCGATTCTTTTCCGCGTTTGGCTCGGAGATGGCGGCGAGCGTATTGCTATCAAGGCAAGGAGCCCGCAACAGTCCTTTTGCGGCAGTAGCCCTTCGGGATATGCTTTTCTTTTCACCATGGACACGAAGATCCATCGAGCAAAAATAGCTCGCGAAACGCACTCTCGGAACCTCGCCGATGGAACTGAGAACCTTCCGCGAAGGAATGCCGCTCGGCCGTTTGTGGTTTTTCCCAGGGCAAAACGATGAGCTTCCGTACGAAACTCCTGCTCGTCGTGTTGCTGACCATCTTTGCGTCGGTGTCCGTGGTGGCTTACGCGGTGACGTATTACACGCGCTCGGAGTTCGAAGCCATGGATGCGCAGCGCACCGAAGCGCTGGTAGCGCAGTTCCGTAAAGAATACGCACAACGTGGCGAAGAAATTGTTCGCCAAGTCGAAAACATCGCCAACGCAGAAATTACACTGCATACGGCGCTGGACGCCGAGCGGCCCAACGCGGATCTCTCGATTTATGTCAACGACGCGAATGGGGCCGCCCAGGACCATGCCCTCGATTTAGTCGAGTTAGTCAATTATGACGGGACGGTAATTTCTTCGGCGCAAAACCCCTCACGGGTAGGCTACAAGAACGAGTGGGTCACTGCGAAGAGCGACTGGAGCGATGTCCCGGCTTTCTTGAAACGGGAAGAGACACCCACGGAAGTGGCGCTTTCGCTCTGCGCGGTACGCATCCAGCCCAACGTTCCCAAGCCTTTCTACATCATTGGCGGCCGCCGCTTGGACAAAAATTTCCTGGCCTCGCTGGTTCTTCCCGCCGGAATGCGCGCGCTCATCTATACCAATCTCGATCCGTCTTTCGCGGCCGCTTCCCTGCTCGGAGAAAACATGGATACCGACCAGGCCGAACGATTCGCTCCACTGGTCCAGCACCTGCAAAAGGAGTCTCAACCGCAGCCCCTGGTCCGCACCATTGAGTGGTCCAGCAATCCGGCCGATGCCGAAACCTTTCACGCCATTCCCTTGCCGGGACAAAACAACGAACTGCTGGGCGTTTTTTTCGTGGGCAGCTCGAGAAAAGGGTTGGTGCTGCTGACCGAGCGAATCCTGAAAAGCGCTGCTGCGGTTGCCGCGGCCGCTCTTTTTGTCGGGCTCATCGTCAGTTTCTGGATTTCCGCGCGCATCACCAAGCCCGTCGAGGAACTTGCCGAAGGCGCCCGCGAAGTGGCTACCGGTAGGTGGGACACGCGCATCGAAGTCCGCGGAATCGATGAAATTGGCCAGTTGGCCATCGCCTTTAACGACATGACGCGAACGCTGGCCTCGCAGAAAGAACGCTTGCTGCAGACCGAGCGGGTGGCCGCCTGGCGCGAGCTCGCGCGCCGCCTCGCCCATGAACTGCGGAATCCTCTCTTCCCCATGCAAATCACGGTCGAGAATCTGCAGAAAGCCCGCCGGCTAGATGCCAGGCAATTCCTCGAAGTGTTCAACGAGTCCACCGCCACCCTGAAGGCGGAGCTCGCCAACCTGAACACCATCGTCGGCCGCTTTAGCGATTTCTCCAAAATGCCTGCGCCGAAATTCGTGCGCGTGAACGTGAACGAAGTCCTGCGCAACGCGTTACGCCTGTTCGAGCCGCAATTCACCGCGGTCGGCAAACCCACGATCACCAAAGAACCGTTCCTTGCCGATCCACTTCCTGAGATTGATGCTGATCCTGATCTGCTCCATCGCGCCTTTCAAAATCTGGTGCTGAACGCCATGGACGCCATGCCTGCGGGCGGGACGCTCACGCTGCGCACTTCGGAACACAGCGGCAACGTGCGCATTGAGGTTGCCGACACGGGCAAAGGCCTGGCTCCGGAAGAATGCTCCCGCTTGTTCACCCCGTATTACACGACAAAACAAATGGGGACGGGTTTGGGCCTGGCGATCATTCAGTCCGTGGTCAGCGATCACCACGGAACCATTTCCGTGACCAGCGAGGAAGGCCGGGGCACCACGTTTCGCATCGAGCTTCCCCAGCGCCAGCCCGGCCAGAAAGGGAAGCCTCGCGAACCGGCTCCAGAACCCAAAAAAGACACGCCTTCCACTCTGGCTGCCGCTTCCGACTAGTGCGCCCAAAGGGACCGACGCTTGCCCCGCAAAGCCCATCTCCTTGTGGTTGACGATGACCCGAACACGCTGGCATCGCTTTCGCGGGCCTTCCGGCTGGCCGGGCACGAAGCCACGGTCTGCGACAACGCCAGCCGTGCCGTCGAGCTGCTTCGCGCCGAAAATTTCGACCTGATCCTTTCCGATGTCGTCATGCCCGGCAAGAGCGGAATGGAACTGCTCGACGAGCTGAAGAAAGCGGGCGTGAAGACGCCCGTCGTCTTAATCTCCGGCCAAGCCAATATCGAAATGGCAGTAAAAGCCACACGGCTTGGCGCGCTCGACTTTCTGGAGAAGCCGCTCTCTACCGACAAGTTGCTCGTTACCGTCGAAAATGCTTTGCGCTTGACGCGCTTGGAAGACGAAAACCGCGAGCTGCGCCAGCGCCTCGGAAAACACGAATTGGTCGGCTCGAGTCCGGCCATGAAAAAGTTGCTGGCGCAAATCGCGCGCGTCGCGGCCAGCGAAACGCGCGTTTGCATCTTGGGCGAGACGGGCACCGGGAAAGAACTTGTCGCGCGCGCCATTCACGAAAAGTCGCCGCGCCGCGCCCATCCGTTCATCACCCTGAATTGCGCGGCCGTTCCCGCCGAGCTGATTGAATCCGAGCTTTTCGGCCACGAAAAGGGCTCGTTCACCGGGGCCGCTTCTCGCCATCTCGGCAAATTCGAACAAGCCGAAGCGGGCACGCTTTTCCTCGACGAAATCGGCGACATGCCCCTGGCCATGCAGGCGAAATTGCTGCGCGTGCTCGAGGAAAGCGAAGTTGAGCGCGTGGGCGGCGACAAACCGATCAAAGTCAACGTGCGCGTGCTGGTGGCCACGCATCGCCATCTCGAGGAACTGGTCAAGCAAAATGCCTTTCGCAGCGATCTGTTCCACCGCGTCTATGTGTTTCCCTTGGCGGTTGCTCCGCTGCGGGAGCGGCCGGAGGATTTTCCGGAGCTTGTCGCGCATTTCGCGCGGCAGCTGGCCGCGCAAAACGGCTGGAAGGAGAAAGGGTTCACTCCCGAAGCGATCGCGGAATTACGAACCTACGCGTGGCCGGGAAATCTGCGCGAATTGCGCAACGTGGTCGAGCGTCTGGTTTTGCTCGCATCCGAGCCGACCATTGGCGCCGCCGATGTTCGCCTGGCCCTGCCTTCCGCCGCTTCCCGCACCGGAGGCGGATCGCTACGAGCAGCCACCGGTGCGGGAACTTTAGCCGAGCGCACCGAAGCGTTTGAAAGGGAAGTGCTGCTTGCGGAAATCCGCACTCATAATTTCCACATGACCAACGTGGCGCGGGCGCTGGGGTTGGAACGTAGCCATCTCTACAAGAAATGCCAGCAGCTCGGCATTGACCTGCAAACCCTGCGCAAACCCGACTAGACAACTTCCGGTGTAAAGGCGATGGCGCCTTGAACCAGAGCGTGCACCAGGCTCGTTAGGCTCGCCTCCGCGTCGAGCAGCACCCTGTAACTTATTCAACTAAAGTTAGTTACAGTACGTTCGAAAAGCCATAGCGATTTTGCTTGACACATAACAAATTGCAATACAGTATTTGCATATTGCAATATCACGGAGTCCCCCATGAAACTCGGCGACAAACTTCGCTCCCTGCGTGCGGTCGAGGGTTCGCTGCGCGGTTTGGGCCGCCCGCTCACCCAGCAGGAACTGGCTTCCGCCATGAAGAGGGAGATTGGGCGCGGCTTGAGCCAGGCGTACCTCTCGCAGATCGAAAGCGGCGCCCGGCCGCACCTGACGCACAAGACGCGCGATCTGCTGGCGCGCTTCTTCCGCGTCTATCCGGGATTTCTTGTGGACGATCCCGAGGGTTACACGCCGGGATTGCAATCGGAATTGCGGGCCATAGACGCGAAAGTGGATTCTTGGCTGTTTGCCGGGGCGGGGCAGTTTACCGCCGATCCGCAATTGCAGCGCGCGCTCATGACCATTGCCGAGGCGCCGGACTCGCGCAGGCCGCTCTTGCTGCTGGCCGAGATTCTTCGGACGCCGGGGCTCGTTGACCGCCTCGCGGAAGTGCTGCGGCCTGAAAACGAGGCAGGCGGCGGGCGGGATGGTGGCAGCCAGTCGTCCGAGCTTCGCAATTGAGCCGGGGCGGTGTAAGGAGGATGTGCTGCTCGCATTCCAGCCCGCGCGGCGCAACGGAACGTTGCGGAAAAATGCCGCGTGCGAGGTGAGTTATGACCTGGTCTGATTTTTATCTTTTCTGTTTTCTCGTGGGCTTTTCGCTGAGCGTCGTTTCGTTTCTCGCGGGCGCAGTCCACATCCATCTGCCGGTCAAATGGCACCTGCCGTTTCATCTCGGACACCATTGGGGCGGCGGCCATGGCGGCGTGCGCGGAGCTTTCAAGGGAGCTGCCGAAATCTCCTGGTTCAACGCCTCCACGATCATGGCGTTTCTTGCCTGGTTTGGCGGGACGGGCTACTTGTTGACGCGCCACGCGCGTCTTCTCGCTTTGGCATCTCTCGGGATTTCCGTCGTCGCGGGGCTGTTCGCAGGCTGGGTGGTCTTTCGCTTCATGGTCAAGCTGGTGCAAAGGGACGACGCACCCATGACCACCGAAGACCGCCGCGTCGAGGGCGCCCTGGGAACCGTCAGCTTGCCCATCCGTGAAAACGGCACCGGCGAAATCATTTTCTCTCTTGGCGAAACGCGGCGCTGCGCCGGCGCGCGCAGTGGAGATGGCCGGCCTATCGAGAAAGGCGCGGAAATCGTCATCGAGCGCTACGAAAAGGGAATCGCGTACGTGAGAAGGTGGGAAGAGTTCTCGAAGTGACGAGCGAAGCGCGAGTTTGTCGGACTGAAGTACGACGCGATCGGTCCGTAAGGGTCAAATAAGGGAGGCGGTTATGTTTGGGTTGCCAACAGAAGTGGTGGTCATGGCCGGATCACTGGTTCTCGGGCTCTTGATGATCATGATCGTCATCGCCCGCATGTACCGGAAAGTCGGCCCCAACGAGGCGCTCATTCGATACGGGATGGGCGGCACCGAAGTCTACTGCGGAAGAGGCGCGCTCATTTTCCCGATGGTACAGACGTGCCGGGATTTGTCGCTCGAACTCATGTCGTTCGATGTGGCGCCGCAGCAAAACCTGTACACCAAGCAGGGTGTCGCCGTCACCGTCGAAGCGGTGGCGCAAATCAAGGTGAAGTCCGATAAGGAATCGATCCTCACCGCTGCCGAACAGTTCCTCAGCAAAGAACCGAACCAGCGGGAAGGCTTGATTCGCCTGGTGATGGAAGGCCATCTCCGCGGCATCATCGGCCAGCTCACCGTCGAGCAAATCGTCAAGGAGCCGGAAATGGTGGGCGACCGTATGCGCTCCACCTGCGCAGACGACATGAGCAAGATGGGGCTCGAGGTGGTCAGCTTCACCATCAAGGAAGTGCGCGACAAAAATGAATACATCACCAACATGGGGCGCCCGGACGTGGCGCGCATTAAGCGCGACGCGGAAGTTGCCACCGCGGAAGCCGAGCGCGACATTGCCATCAAACGCGCTGAAGCGCAACGCGCCGCGGCCGTCGCCAAAGCGTTGGCCGACCAGGAACGCGTCGCCGCGGAAACCGCTTCGCTTGCCAAGCAAGCCGAAGCGCAACGCGACCTGGACGTCAAAAAGGCCGCATTCCTCGAGGCCACCAAGAAAGTCCAGGCGCAAGCCGATAAGGCCTACGAAATCGAGACCAACGTCCAGCAGCAGCACGCCATTGCCGAGGCCGTGAAGGTTCAGCAAGTGGAGCGCGAAGCCCAGGTAAAAGTGCAGGAAGCGGAAATCGCGCGCCGCGAACGCGAACTCATCGCCACCGTGCTGAAGCAGGCGGAAATCGAGCGCCAGCGCATCGAGACGCTGGCCAACGCCGAACGCCAGCGGCTGATGAGCGAGGCCGAAGGCCGCGCCGCGTCCATCCGCGCGCAGGGCGAAGCCGAAGCCGAAATCATCTTCAAGAAGGGCGAAGCGGAAGCCAAGGCCATGAACATCAAGGCCGAGGCCTTCCAGGAATACAACCAGGCGGCCGTGTTCGACAAACTGATCACTGGCTTGCCGGATGTGGTGCGGGCGCTCAGCGAACCGCTCAGCAAAGTGGACAAGGTGACCATCGTTTCTACGGGCGGCGATGGCGCAGCGGGCGCATACAAACTGACCGGCGACGTGACCAAGATCGTCGCTCAAGTGCCGGCGCTCTTTGAAGCGCTCTCCGGCATGCAGATGTCGGACCTGCTTAGCAAGGTGCGGTTGATTGGCGACAAGGCCCCGAGGCCGGAGCAGCCGCCGCTGCCCGCGCCCAAGAAGCAGTAGGTCGAACTTCCGTCCCCCGGTGGGCCCGCGGGGGCCCAGCCGGGGACGCCAAGTGTTTCGGGGGGATGGACATGAACGGCAAGAAGAAGTTCCTGATCTTTGCGCTCCCCTTGGTGGTCGCATGGAGTGGGTTGCTGGGCCACTTTTGGAGCTACACGGTCTGCGCGTTAGGGAAAGCGGTCGCGGCCGGACTGTTGCTGGTCTTTTCAAAGTTTCTGGCGGGAATCACCGGTGTGCACTTTTTGTTTTGAACCAGTAAGGGTTGGCGTGTTTACCTTGACCGCAAGCGAGCGACTTGGCCGTGCTGACCCGGCAGGCCAAGGTGGGAACGGGTGAACGACATTCGAGTGGTTGGGCAATGCAAGTCATCGAAAGGAGCTTCATCATGGGACTCTTGGAACGAGTAAGCACTTTAATTCGCGCGAACATCAATGACCTGGTGGACCGCGCCGAAGATCCGGAGAAGCTGATCAAGCAGGTGATCCTGGACATGGAGAATCAATATCTTCAGGTGAAAACCCAGGTCGCTGTCTCCATCGCCGACCAGCACATGCTCGAGAAAAGGCTGCGCGAGAACGAAGACATCGCCCGGGACTGGATGCGCAAAGCCGAAATCGCCGTGGATAAGCTCGAGGACGATCTGGCGCGCGCGGCCCTTGACCGCTTCCAGACCTCGCAACGGCTGGCGCCGAGCTACCGCGAACAGGTGGAGGACCAGAAAGCGCAGGTGGAAGCCCTGAAAGGAGCGCTGATGAAACTGGAACAGAAACTCGAAGAAGCGAAGTCCAAGCGCGATTTGTTGCTGGCGCGGCATCGCCGCAGTTTGTCGCTCGGCAAAGCGGCGCACGCACAAACCATGCTGGGCGACGATTCGAAGAGCGCCACGTTCGACCGTCTGAAACAGCGCGTGGCTCACAGCGAAGCCGTGGCCACCGCCGAGGTCGAGCTGCTCACCGACGACGTGGGCGACCGTCTGACGCGCCTCGACCGCGACGCCGAAGTGGACCGCCTCCTGGCTGAGCTAAAGGCCCGCCGCGGCTTGCCCGAAAAAGTCGACTGACCAATCCGCGGAAAGACGGCTGCTGGGACGCAACATGGCCGCTTGGTGCCGGGACCCGGCATCATTGTCGGCGTCTAATTCGGTAGCGCTCGGGGGACGCCCTAGATTTGTATGCGGCCGTTGCCCCGCGCTGCGCAACTCCGTTCCCCTTTTTGATCGACTCTGTCAACGAAGGGAGAGAAAGCCATGAAAGCGTACGCTACGTTTCCTCGCCACCGGTTCGGCGAAGTGGTTGCTCGCACCAATGAGGACCGCCATCCATTGCAAGTGGTTCCCTATGGCAGGTTTGGCGCGGGCGTGTGGACCGGCCATCCCATTGAATTGGTAATCGTCTTGGGTATCTTGCTTGTCGGGCTGATCGGCATTCCCGCGTGGCGATGGTTCTTTGGTGCCACGCTTCTGGTGGGCGGCCTGGTCGGCTATTTCCTCCGGCGCCGCGACCGCGCGGTGTAACACGCCTAGCGTGATTGCAGAAGCATGTACTGCAGCGGAAGGAAGCAGACCTCGATGCCATCGGAAATGCCGAAGGCCTCGAGGCGATGCCATCGACCTCAAAAACCCATCAGCGCCGCGGTCCACCCACCTGCTCTCGATTCCGGCACCTCGCGGAACGCGACCGAGTTCCGGAGACTGTAGCACGCCCACGCGGCAGGAGGCGGGCTCCCGGTGCGGAAAAAGTAGGCATCGATTCTCCCATCGTGCGAAAATAGCCGCGTGAATCCCTTGCTGATTTCCGCGCCGGCAGCCTTCCTTGTGACGGGAGGCGTTGCCGCCTACGGCGCGGTGTTTCCACGCTCGCAACTGTTTGGGCCGACGATTTACCGGACCAATTCTCCGCGCAAGCTGGCGATCACCTTCGACGACGGGCCCAATCCCGCCATCACGCCGCAGTTGCTCGATTTGCTGGACCGCTATCAGGCCAAGGCCACTTTTTTTCTGATTGGTCGCTTCGTCCGCGAATGCCCCGACCTGGCGAAAGAAACCGTCGCCCGAGGGCACGCCGTCGGCAACCACACGGAATCGCACCGGAACCTCTTCAAGCTCGGTCCTGCTCAAGTTACCGTCGAATTGCGGCTCTGCCACAACGCCATTGCGAATACCCTCGGCGCTCCCGCGAAGTGGTTTCGTCCGCCCTATGGCTTTCGCAATCCGTGGGTGATACCTGCAGCCCAAGCGCTCGGCTGCAAAACGGTCATGTGGACGCTGATTCCCGGCGATTGGCTGGAGCGGCCCGCGGAATGGCTGATTCGTCGCATGCGGCCCATCGCCGAACACGCCGAGCGTAACGCGACCGGCGGCCGGGCAGCCAGCACTCGCGGCACTGGCGACGTTCTCTGCTTGCACGACGGCTCATACCGCGAGCTCAATGCCGACCGCACCCGGACGCTCGCCGCGCTCGAGCATTGGCTCCCTCGCTGGCGAGACCTGGGCCTCGAGTTTGTTACAATGAATGAAGCAGTGAGTACTTCTGCTGCTTAGCCATGGACGAGCGCTCATTCTATACGGAAAAAGAGGAAGTCAGGAAGGCGCAGCTTGTTTGTCCAAGCTGCCACAAAGATTTCGAGTTTCCCGTCCGCTGGAAAGTCTGCCGCAAGAAAAAGGAGCTTCCGCGCGGCGCCAGCCCGGAAGACCGCAAGAAATTCGACCACGCCACGTCCTACATGGTTCGGCTGGACGACCTCGTTGCCTGCTACAAATGCCGCAAACGCTTCGAAATCACCGGCCAATCCACAGTGCTCATCAACGACAATCTCGGCGATCCCGTCTCCGACCCCGAAAATTTCGGAAATCGGTGACCTAATGCTCTCGAGCTCAGAGAGCGGAGAGCGCAGATCAGAATGCAAACCTTCCTGCGATCTCTCCGCATCACCGTTCGCTCTTCTCAAATCTCCGGATACATCTCAAAAAACGCTTCGATCGACTGCCGAAACGTGTTTTCAATCTCTTCCTTGCTGCCTTCGATCAAGTGCATGGTGACACGCGCGCTCTTGCCATTCTTCAGCACTACCGTCGCATCTTTCACTTCGCTCAAGTCTTCTTCCGGCAGCAGCCTCATTCCGTAAACCAACGCCAGCTTTGCCATTTTCGTTCTCCTCAATCCAACCCGAGGGTAGCCCCCGCGCCGCTGCCGGTCAAACCGCCTGAAGCTCGGCCGAAGCCGGTTTCAAAAACCGCTTGGGAAGAGAACGGAGATCGGCAGAGGTGGGTAAACCGCGGCGTTGCTGCGTATCCCGGTCTCCGCTCTTGCATCTTTGACTTCCGTACTTGACGCCGCCGGAGAACCGGAGCATCTTTACTCCGAAAATTCGCATCGCAGTCTGTGATACCAGGGAGCATCCCATGACCAGGAGACACTTCCCAGCGATAGGTCCCTGCGCCGCTTGTTTTCTGATGGCTATATCTGCCACAGGTCTGTTGTCTGCGCAACAGCCTCAGGGGCCGCAAACCGACGCCCCGTCTCCTGTGCTTCCGAAACCGGCACCGGCGCGCGCCGGTTCGAGCGAAAGGGTCATCGTTCCCACCGGCACACGCATCGGCGTCGTCCTCCAGAACGGCATTACCACGCGCAGCGCCAAGCCCGGCGATTCCGTTTACCTGCAAACGTCGTTTCCCGTCACGATCGGCAACCGCATTGTCATCCCGGTCGGCTCGTATCTTCGCGGGGAACTCGTCGAATCCAAGCGCCCGGGCCGCGTGAAGGGCCGCGGCGAATTCCGCATGCGCCTGAACACGCTGATTCTGCCTACCGGCTACACCGTGGATTTGAACGCCGCCCCGCGCAGCGCAGATTCCGGCGGCAAGGAAACCATGGACTCGGAAGGCAAAATTACTGGTGGCAGCGACAAGGGCAAGGATGTGGGCACGGTTGCCGAGACCACCGCAACAGGAGCAGGCATCGGCGCCATTGCGGGCCACGGCAAAGGCGCCGGGATCGGCGCTGGCATCGGCGCGGTCGCAGGCCTCGCCGCCGTTCTTCTTACGCGCGGACCCGAAGCCGAACTGCCGCGTGGCTCCACGATGGACATTGTCCTGGACCACGACCTCACTCTCGACGGCAGCCAAATCCAGTTCACCAATCTTGGGCAATTCCAACCCGCGGTGCAGTCGCCGCCCCGGCAGCCATAACATCCAGCGTCAATTCGACTCGTTCGGTCACGCCTTTTTCGGCGCGAGGGACGCCTTTTTGCCGCTTCTGTTCCTCCCGCTGTTGCGGTAGCTGCGCCTGCATTTTTTCGACTCAAACCAAGCATGGCGACCGAGTCATAGGGAGTGACCGGCGCACGCCGCGGCGCGTCCGGAGAACGCTGTTCACAGAACAGACCACAAGCAGCTCACGCGGGAGTGCGGTGCGAAGTACGCGCTGCAGCCGAGAGAAACCGCAGCGGGCTGAAGCGCTCCCAATCCACGCTGACTTTTTGCTCGGTGATCCATTCGCGGATGAGCCGCGCGGTGACAGGCGTCAGCAGGATGCCGCTGCGAAAATGTCCGGTGGCCACGAGCAAGCCTTCGAGGTCGGTTGGCCCCAGGATCGGAAGATGGTCCGCGGAGTCGGGTCGCAAGCCAGCCCAGGTTTCCTCGATGCGTGCATCCTTCAATCCGGGAGCCAGCTCGATGGCTGCGGCAAGAATCTTCTCGATGCCGCCCGCGGTGACGCGCTTGTCGAAACCGACGTACTCCACCGTGGCGCCCGCAAGAATCCGTCCGTCGTTTCGCGGCACCAGGTAGACTTTCTCCGACCACAGCACGCGTTCGATGTTCAAATTGTCGGCGCGCAACGCAATCATTTGCCCCTTCGCGGGCTTTACCGGCGCGTACGCGGAGACTCCTTCAATCATCCCTGAGAAACAGCCTGCGGCGATGACCGTCCGTGGCGCTTCCACTTTTTCATTCCCGACAAGCAAGCCGCGGCAGCGCGCGCCGTCGCGCCAGATGCCTTTTACGCGCCTCGCCGGAAGAATTTCCGCGCCGCTGCGCTGCGCTGCCTCAAAGACCGCGGCTGTCAGCAAACGGTTGTCAATCGACGCTTCTCCCGGCCGGAGCACCGCAGCTTCGAGCTCGTCGCTGAGCGCCGGCTCGAGTTCGCGCGCGTCTTCGGCGCGCAGCGGCTCCGCCTCGAGCCCCAGGCCGTGATGCAGGGCAATAATCGTGCTGAGTTCCGCCTTGGCGTCGTGCGAAAAGATCGTCTCGAGCGTTCCCTTGCGGCGGTAGCCCGTGCTCTGGCCGGAAATTTCTTCCACCAGCGCGACAAACTCCGGATACAGCGCCGCGCTCCGCTTTCCCAGCTCCACCGTGGCGATCATCCCGGGATTTTCCGGCGCCGGCGAAATGATTCCCGCGCTGGCCCACGAAGCTTCCTGCCCTGGTTTCTGCCGGTCAAAAACGCAGACGCGCAAGCCCGCGCGCGCCAACTCCAACGCGATCGCGCCTCCAATCACGCCGCCACCCGCGATCGCTACGTCGCATTTCTTCATGCTTGCTGTGCTCGTCCGCAAAACGTTCACGCGTTTCCTGCTCAAGGCGTTCCTGGCGTCATCTTAGCGCATAGGTCCTTCGACGAGCATCTCTTCCGCCACCAACTGCCAGATCAATCTGCGCCGATTTCTGGGCGCCGAGGGGAGAAAGTGAAGAGCTAGCCTTGGATTGGGTCTTTGGCCTCAAAGACGAGTTGCTGGCGGGAAAGGTGCTGTCCGCGGACTTTTATACCGCTCTCCAAGTCCGTCGCCAGCTGCGACCGACAACCAATCGGCGTTCGATCAAGCTCTTATCCCTCTCCGATCGCCGCTCGGGCGAAATCTTGCCCGACGCTTCCAGCCTATTGCCGTGCGATCCATCCGACATGCTATACTTTGAAGTCCGTCCCCGGTGGCTTTTGCTCCGGGGACTGTTGTTTGTGTATTTGGGGGCCGGCTCCTGGTTGTTCCGGGGAAAGCAGGTGCCTAACGCTCTTGAGGGGGATTTATCGCTGAACGCAACTTCCGGGCGGTTGACCGCACGCGTGTGAACGAGCGCATCCGGGCGCGCGAAATCCGGGTGATTGACGAAGAAGGTGCGCAGCTCGGCGTCATGCAGCCTTTCGAGGCCATGAAACTGGCGCGCGAACGGGGGCTCGATCTGGTGGAAATTTCGCCCACCGCCGAACCGCCGGTCTGCAAAATCACGGACTACGGGAAATATCAGTACCAGCAGAACAAGAAAGCCCACGAGCAGCGCAAGAGCAGCCGGGGCTCGCAACTAAAAGAAGTCAAGTTTCGGCCCAACACCGCTGAACACGATTATCAGGTTCGCAAGAATCAAATTATCCGCTTCCTCGGCGACGGCCACAAAGTGCGCGCCATGATTTTTCACCGCGGTCGGGAGATGGCACACCAGGAAGTGGGGCGTGCCAAAATGGATCGGCTGCTGGTCGAAATTGGCGACCAGGGGCAGATCGAGACCATGCCGCGCATGGAAGGCAACGTTCTCGTGACGCTGCTGGCGCCCAAGAAAGGCACGGCGACTCCCAGAGCTGCGGGGTAAGCGGGTTCCGGAGCCCAGCAGGGCAATAACCCGTGCTTTTCGCGGCGCCATTTGCTTGTTCGGCCTGCGCGTCTTTCCGGAAAGGCTTTCCTAGGGGCCGCACCGCTCGCGTCCCTGGTCGCCCAAAGTCTGGCAGCAGAGTAACGCGGAACTCGCTCGGGTGCGTGGTCCCGTCTGTCATTCGAACCTGTCTGCGGCAGGCATAGCGAAGTGAGGAATCTCTGTTCAGCTCTTCTAGAGAGTTGGAGAGGCAAGAGAAAGGTTTTCGAAATGCCAAGAAACGCATCAAAACCCAAGATGAAGTTGAAGACGCACCGCGGCGTGCGCAAGCGCTTCAAAGTAACCGCCGGCGGCAAGATTCTGCGCGGCCATTCCGCCAAGCGCCACTTTACCGGCCTCAAGGCCTCCGGGCGCATGCGCAAGCTCAAAAAGGTGACGACGGTCAGCCCGGCCGGCGTAGCCAGCATCAAGCAGATGCTGCCCTACGGCTAGAATCGCTCCGCGGAGTCGGTCCCGTTCGCGAGTTTCGCTTTTCGTAGTTCGATTTTTGTGCCAGGCAGCGCTTCGCGGGTGCCTGCCGGCCGAATCGCTCTGGCCTTGCCGGAGCATTGGTAGGGGCCGGGTTCGCGCCCGGCATCGCCTGCGCATCGCGGGCGACCTCGCCGGTTTGACGGCCACACCGTCAAGCCGCGATGCCTACTCGCATTACACCGGAAACAAACCCGTTGCGCGACGCGCCCCGCTAGGCGTGCCCGCAACCCGTTTTGTTTCCCCTGAACGAAGGAAACCGCGCCGGTGCTTTCGAGGACAGAGGTTTGTAGTTTGATCTTTCTGCCTTAATGGATAGACGCGGTCAGCTAATTCAAGGAGCAAACCCATGGCACGCGTAAAACGCGGCACCAAGCGCCGGGCTCGGCGCAAAAAATATCTCAAGAGGACGAAGGGCTTTTTCCTCACGAAAAGCAAGCTTTACCAGTCCGCACAGGAAGCGGCCAATCGCGCCGATCGCTATGCTTACCGCGACCGTCGCAACAAGAAGCGGCAGTATCGCCGCCTGTGGATCCAGCGTATCGGCGCGGCTGCAAGGCTGAACGGCTTGACCTACGGCCAGTTGATTCACGGCCTCAAAGCCGCGGGTGTCGCGCTCGACCGCAAAATCCTCGCGGACATCGCGGTCAAGGACGCTGCCGGCTTCGCGCAGATCGCGGAAAAAGCCAAGGCCGCCGCGAAAAAATCCTAATGCTCCTGGCGCAGGGATTTCGCTGCGTCGCCAAGATACCTTTTTGCAAGGTGTGGAACGCCCTCGGTGGGGGCACGATAGCTCGCGGCGTAAGGTGTAATCTATTTCGCGACCATGACAGCTGACAAGCCGACCGCGAAAACTCTGAGGGCTCTCGGGGTCAACGACGCCCGAGGCGTCGCGGAAAAGTTCGCCGAAGTGCGCGCTCTCTTTGACGCTCAGGCTCACCAATCGATGGATCGCCAGAATTGGGAGACACTACGTCAGTCCTGGGTCGGGCGAAAGTCGGGCGTCCTGACGGCTATCGCCGAAAACTGGTTGAAGCCGGAGACTGCACTGAAACGCGTCGTCGGAGAGGAACTGAACAAATTCAAGGCGCATCTAGAAAAAACCCTTGAAGAGCGCCGCATGGCCATCGAATCGGGCGAAGAAGAAGCGGCTCGTGAGTGCGTGGACCTCTCTCTTCCCGGCGTCATTCATCCCATCGGCTCGCATCACTTGATTCGCCAGGTGTTCCAGGAAATCGAAGACATTTTCTTTTCCATCGGCTTCTCGGTGGTCGAGGGCCCCGAAATCGAAACGCCCTATTACAATTTTGAGGCGCTCAACATCCCGGAATTTCATCCTGTCCGGGACGACATGGACACGTTCTACATCGAGCTGCCGAAAGGCGCGCCGACACCACTGCTTCTGCGCACCCACACTTCTCCGATGCAAATTCGCACCATGCAGAAGCAGAAGCCGCCCGTGCGCGTCATCGTTCCCGGCAAGGTCTATCGCCGCGACAATCCCGACGCCACGCACTCCTTCATGTTCCATCAAGTCGAAGGCCTGGCCGTGGACACCGACATCAGTTTCTGCGATTTCACCGGCACCATCGAATATTTTGTGAAGCAGTTTTTCGGCGCGAGCGTCAAGACGCGCTTCCGGCCCAGCTATTTTCCGTTCACCGAGCCGTCGGTCGAATTCGATGTCTCCTGCATTTTCTGCGGCGGGAGCGGCACGGCCGCCGGGGGAGGCGTCTGTTCCAAATGCAAGGGCGCGGGCTGGATCGAGCTTTTTGGCGCGGGCATGGTCGATCCCGCGGTCTATGGCTTCGTTAACTACGACGCCAAAAAAGTCAGCGGCTTCGCCTTCGGGATGGGCATTGACCGCCTGGCCATGCTGCGCTACGGCATTGATGACATCCAGATCTTTTTTCAAAACGACGTGCGCTTCCTGAAACAATTCCCATGAACCGAAGTGCACAAGTCTCGCAGCTGCGAGGCCGACCGACGCTTCGGCGAGCCACCAGTCACCACTCACGAGTCACCCCATGAAAGTCGTCTACAACTGGCTGAAGGACTTTGTCGACGCCACCGCGCCGCCGGAGGAACTCGCCTCGCGGCTCGCGCTTGCCGGAACGAATATCGGAAGTCTCGAAAACGGCCCGCACGGCGCGGTCATCGACGCGGAAATCGGTTCGAACCGTCCCGATTGCCTCGGCCACTACGGAATCGCGCGCGAAGTCGCCGCCATCTACAAGCTGCCGCTCAAGCACGTCTCACCGAAGCCTGCGGAGAGCGCCGCCAAATCGAGCGATGCCATCAAAGTCGAAATCCAGGCGCCGGAGCTTTGCGGGCGCTTCACCGCGCGCGTGATTCGCAACGTCAAGATTCAGCCCTCGCCCAAGTGGCTCAAGGACCGCCTTGAAGCTTCGGGCGTCTCGAGCATCAGCAACGTCGTGGATGTCTCCAACTACGTGATGCTCGAGCTGGGCCACGCGCTTCATGCTTTCGACTACGACAAGGTTCGCGACCACAAGATCGTGGTTCGCCCGGCCAAGCCCAAAGAAAAGGTCCGCACTCTTGACGGCGTCGAGCGTCAGCTCGATCCCGGCATGTGCATGATTTCCGACGGCGACGGCTCGCGTTCGATTGGCATCGGCGGGATCATGGGCGGCGCCGAAACGGAAATTTCTTTTTCCACAAAAAATGTACTGATCGAATGCGCCTGGTTTGACCCCGTGGCCGTTCGACGTGCCAGCCGTTCTCTGAAATTGCACACCGAAGCGTCCCTGCGCTTCGGCCGCGGCGCCGATCCGGAAATGGCCGAACTGGCTTCGCGGCGCTCGGCCGAATTGATTCTCGAACTTGCTGGAGGCGAGCTTCTCGCAGGTGTCGTCGATGTTTATCCCGGCAAACGCGCGCCGGAGAAGATCCGCGTGACGCGTGCGGAAATTCTGCGCGTCATGGGTGCGGACGTTCCCGATAAGCAAATTGAAGCCAGCCTGAGCGCGCTCGGCTTTGCTCCGGTTCGCGTCGACCACAACCGCGGCGCGGAAGGCTCGCTCCTCGCGGCGTGGGAGTGCGCGCAGCCTTCTTGGCGCGCCGAAGTCGAACGCGAAATCGATTTGATCGAGGAAATCGCACGCATCTACGGCCTCGACAAATTTCCTCCGCGCTTGCCGGCGGCAAGGCAGGGAGCGGCGCGCCTGCCGCAGGGTGAAGCCGAAACTCGTTTGCGCCAACGTCTCATTGGCCTGGGGTATCGGGAAATTGTGACTATTCCGCACGTCGCCGAGGAGCGCGACGCGCTTTTCCGGCCTGCGGGAGTCTCGCCTGCGCGGCTGTCCAATCCACTCTCGGAAGAAGCCGGCGTGCTCAAGTCCACCGGGATCGTGACCATGGCCGCGGCCCTGGAATGGAATCTGAACCACGGCCAGCGCGATGCACGGCTGTTCGAAATCGGCCGCCATTACCGCCTTCAAGAAAATCGACCTGTCGAAACAAGCGTCCTCACCATCGGTGCAACGGGAGAGGCCCGGGAAAAAAGTCTCTACGAGTCACCCCGTGACTATTCCTTCGCCGACCTGAAAGGCGCCCTTGATGAGATTGGTCAACTGGCGGATGGCCGCGACGCGCAGGGATTCCAGTGGCGCGACGAGGGGCCGGAATGGCTGCACCCTGGCAAGCGCGGCAAAATTCAACTCGGCAACGTCGAACTTGGCATGGCGGGCCAGCTCACGCGCCGTATCGCTGATCTCCTGAAATTACGTCAAGGGGTCTTTCTCGCCGAGATCGAACTAGCCCCTCTTTATTCTGCAATGCAATCGGCAAAAACCGCGCAGCGCTACGTGCCACTCCCCCGTTTTCCGTCCGTGCAACGCGATTTTTCCTTGTTGCTCGCCGAGGGGATTTCCTTCGCACAGATTTCGCAATCGATTCGATCGCTTAACATCCAGGAGATTACTTCTATTGAGGCCGTCGACCTGTTCCGCGGTAAAAATGTTCCGGCCGGGAAGTATTCCTTACTGGTTCGAGTCACTTTCCAAAGCCGCGAAGCCACGCTGACCGACGCGCAAATCAATCATTTCGAGGACAAAATCATTTCCATTCTCAAACATCGCCAGGGTGCCCAGCTCCGCGCCAGCTGACAGCGGAAGCTCTGCCTCCAGCCTCGAGGCCGCGGCCTTCCGCAGCCTTGAGCCGGAAGGAGCTCTCGGCAAGTTCGGAATTTGGGAAGCCCGGGGATCCCGCGCATGCAAGAAAAATCCCGGCGAGCTTGACTCTGCGCTACAATTCCGGGCGATAATCGTGCCCGTAAAAGTGCAAATCTTCGGTCAGATTTACTCCATTCGCGGAGAGCTTGAAGAGAAGTACGTCCAGAGGCTTGCGAAGTTCGTGGACGAGAAAATGCACGCTATCGCGGAGTCCACCGGAATCGTCGATACCCAGAAACTCGCCGTGCTCGCGGCGTTGGCCATCGCCGACGAACTTCACAGCCTGAAAACCGAAGTCACCGACGAAGAGCACATGCTTCGCGAGCAAGCCGAGCGCTGCCTCACCCTCGTCGAGCGCGCTCTCAAGCAAACCGCCTGAAAAAGCGTTGTCTGGCTGTCCGGGTGTAGTCCACGCCCGGCCGGTATAATGTTTGTTCGACGTCAGGAGACCACGTCATGCGCTACCGCCGCTTTGGTCGCACCGGATGGAACGTCAGCGAAATTGGTTACGGCATGTGGGGCATGGCTGGATGGACCGGCTCCGATGACAAGGAATCGCTCGGTTCGCTCCAGAGCGCCATTGATCTCGGCTGCAATTTCTTTGACACTGCCTGGGCTTACGGGAACGGGCACAGCGAGGAGCTGCTTGGGAAAATCCTTCGCGCGAACAAAAACAGCGCCTCGGCCGGCGGCCCTGACAAGAAGCTCTACGTGGCCACTAAGGTTCCTCCGCAAAACCGCAGCTGGCCTGCCCGCCCCGAATTTTCGCTGGACGAGAGCTACCCGCCCGACTACATCTTCGAGTACGTCGATAAGAGCCTCAAAAATATCGGGGTCGCTACCCTCGATCTCATTCAACTGCACACCTGGGAAGACACCTGGCTCGGTGATGAGCGGATCTTGCCCGCCATCGAAAAACTGCGCCGCAGCGGAAAGGTCCGCGCCGTTGGTCTCAGCCTCAACCGCTGGGAACCCGCGAACGGCATCCGCGCCGTGCGCACCGGGCTCATCGACGCCGTCCAGGTCATCTACAACATCTTTGACCAGAATCCCGAGGACGAACTTTTTCCCGCGTGCCGCGAGAAAGACGTCGCTGTCATCGCCCGTGTGCCCTTTGACGAAGGCTCGCTCACAGGTACGCTCACGCTCAACAGCACGTGGCCTAAGAGTGATTGGCGCAGCACTTACTTCGTCCCGGAGAATCTCAAAGCCAGTGTGGAGCGAGCCCGTGCCCTCAAACCGCTTTTGCCTGACGGCATGACCTTGCCCGAAATGGCCCTGCGGTTCATCCTGAACAACCTCGACGTGCACACTACGATTCCCGGCATGCGCAAGCCGAAACACGTCGCATCGAACCTCGCCGCAAGCGACCAAGGTCCGCTGCCCGCCCAACTCCATGCCCAACTACGCCCGCATCGTTGGGTTCGCACTCCCACCAAATGGAGCCAGTAAAAATGGCTAAAGCGGCAAATCTCGACGGGCGGGAAGGGGTTGGGACGATGAACCGGAAGATGAAGAGGAGGCGGTTGTGGGTGCTGCTTTTGGCCGGTGTTGGGGCGGCGGTCCTGGCCGTCCAGGCGGGAGCGAATGCCGCCGATGAGATCAAGCGGCTCGCATTATTGATGGCATGGAAGCCGGGAACCACCGTGGCGGACATCGGAGCGGGAGACGGGAAGTATTCGTTTGCGGCAGCGGAACGCCTCGGGGCTTCGGGAAAAGTGTATGCAACGGAGATTGACAAGAAGAAACTCGAGGAGCTGCGGGCGGAGGTTAGAAAGCGCAAGCTGCAAAACGTTGTTGTGGTGGACAGCAAGGAAGCCGACACCAATTTGCCCGCCGGTTGTTGCGAAGCGATTTTTCTGCGCCACGTTTACCATCACCTGACCAAGCCGGCGGAGTTCGATGCCAACTTGGCCAGGTCGTTGAAGCCCGGAGGGCGGCTGGCCATCATTGATTTTCCTCCTCGTTCCGGGCTCGATCCCGTCGAAGGAGTTCCGAGCAACCGCGGCGGTCACGGCATTCCGCAAAAGATCGTGATCGAGGAACTGACCGCCGCAGGCCTGCAAATGGAAAAAGTGGTGCACGATTGGCCCGACGACGATTACTGCGTTTTGTTCTTAAAGAAGTGATGCGGCAAGCAGGAATCAGCGCGAGGCCCCGGACTTGCGGATGTAGATGACGCCGTTGAAATTCGTGAATTGATACTCAGGGCCCCCGCCGTTGATCGTTCCGCGGACGGCTTTGTCGATTCTAACGCGGTATTTGCCGCCTTGCTTGCGTCCGTCTTCGACGATTTGCTGTACCGGTGCGGCCTGCATTTGAACGTCAAAGTCGGTGAAGATCTCCCCGCGGTCGGACTTCAGCGTGAGGTTGGCCTTCAAATCAGCGGGAAAGGTAACGTCAATCTCGCCGTTCAAAGAACTGAAGGCCATCGGCTGCTGATTGACCCGCGTGAAAGTAGCCAGCAAGCGCCCGTTGAGGGCGTGGGCGACCGCGCTGCCGGAGACGTTCGTCAGAGTAACGGCGCCATTGACGTCGTTGACCTCCAATTCGCCGTCCACGCCGGTGACGACGATGTTGCCGTCATTCACGGCGCTCAGCTTAAGAGAGCTGTGAACGGGAACGGAAATGGTGAGGTCGATGGGGCGCATGTAGGAATCGGTGTTGATGCGCACCTGGTTGTTTTCCTCCTCAACGGAAAGGCCGGTGGACGAAACAATGATGCGTTTCATATTGGAGTTGGAGCGCGCTGATTCGCGGTTGCGGGCGCGCGCTTCGACGACGACTTCCTTGCCGTCATATCCTTTGACGGTTATGCCGCCGTTGACCAGGCTGGCTTCCACCCGCGCGGGCCGGGAGGGATCGCTAAGAGGGACGGCGAAGTGGTCCGGGCCCGACGACTCTTGCGTTTGACCGTGCGCGGGGACAGTGGGGAGGGCGGCCCAGAGAATGAGAACAGCCAAAACGCGGGATGGGGAACGCTGAGTCTGGTTATTCATGGTTTTCAAGAATACGGATGTCTCCATTTAGATTTTCCACCTTGATCTCCGGCCCGCCCGTGCCGATACGAACTCCGGTGTACCGGTCCGCGCGATAGACGACCTTGGCGCCGTGATGCTCCTCCTGCATGGCGCGCACGGGCAAAGCCGCAACGGGAAAATCGCTGTAGATGCTGCCGTTGAAGGTCTTAAAGCGAAAATCGGCGGTCAACTCGCGCGCGAAACGCAACTCCACGGCGCCGTTGACGGTCTGGAAGTCGGAAGCTTCGCGAGGATTCTGCCGGAAGGACACTTTCACCGGGCCGTTGACGGTGCGCGCCGTGCCAGAGCCGGAAATGTTGTCCATTTCGACGTCGCCATTGACATTGCGCACGAGGAAGTTTCCGTTGATATCGCGGACCAGAACGCGGCCCTCATTTACGGTCTTTATCCTGATGTCAATGTCGCCAGGAACCTGGATTTGAAAATCCATCTTAACGATGTAGCCGTCGAATTCGCGGTGGCCGCACCCATCGTCGCAATGGCAGCGAAAGGGGCCGTTGACATAGAGCTTCAGAAAGCCTTCCTGCTCGCTGATGTCGAGGGTAACTTCTTTGCGAGCCTGCTCGAGTTTGTCTTTGGACGCGGCGCGGATGGATTTGCTGACCGTGAGTCGCGCTTCGTCGGAAGCTGTGCCCAGGACCTCGATGGAGCCCCAGACGTTATCGATCTCGAGCGACCTATGCTGGACGCCGGCCATGGAAAAAGACTTCTGTATGGTCTCTTGCCCTTCGACCGGCAGGTCGCGGTAAGAGTCGTGGAGCTCCAAGGGGAATCCGGACGGAGGAGGAAGCTCCATGGGAAACGGTACGGCAAGGTGCAGGGGCGGCTGCGGAATCCTCACGTTCACCGACTGGGCGGTCAAAGAAAACGGAGGCAGGCAGCCGACAGTCAACACCATCAAAAAGCGCGTCATTCGCATGGTCTCTCCTCAATTCAGCTTGCTGATAGCCCAGTCGGCGCGCTGGCGCACGGTGGGATTCAGGTTTGGGGATTGCCGAAGTTTTTCGAGGTGCGGGGCGGCTTCGCGGTCATGCCATTCCACCAACTGGTCAATCAACGCTACCTGCACCAAAGGAGACTGCTGGTCCTGCAAGGCATTCACCACGCTGGTGCGTACTTGCGGCTGCGCAGAGTGACGACTGAGGGCATCGAGCGCAGCCAGGCGAACATCCACGCTTGGGTCGTGGCGCAGAGTGTGCAGGAGCGCCGAAAGCACTTTGGGATCGAGCTGCTGATCGCGCGTGCTCCAGGTCACACCTTCGAGCCGCGCGCCGGCCGATTGCTGCTGCAACATGGATAGCACCACCATTTGCTTCATGCTGGCGAGTTGGGATTCGAGCGCAGCCAAGTCTTGGGAACGGGATCGCGAGTTGGCGAGGGAAAGGCCGGAGATAAAACCGATGGCGAGCAGGGCAGCGCTCCATGCCACGCGACTCAGGGGCGCATGAAGCCAGCCGAAGGAGTTCCAGGAGGAGAAGCGTTCTCTCCATGGCGAATTGCCCCTGGGCTCGGTGGAACGATCCGCCCGGTAAGCTTGTAGCATGGCTTCAAAGCGGGCGCGAGACGCAGGGCTTGGCTGCTCGATGGGAAGAAGGAAAAGCTTTTCCCAGAGCACGATTTCTTCAGCACAGTCGGCACACTGCTTGAGGTGGGCTTCGACGTCATGCTGCTGATCGGGGCGCAAATCCCCTTGCAGGTAGTCCGGCAAGAGTTGCGCGATTTGTTCACATTCCATGGCGACCTCCTCGGGGAGGGATGTTCTCCGCCGCGGCAGCTTCGGCTTTCTTCAGCATGGTGCCTTGCGCGAGTTGGTGAAAGGCTTTGCGCAGATCCTGCAGGGCGCGATGGATGCGAGTTCTTACGGTGTTGAGCTCGCAGCCGAGCAGGCCGGCAATTTCTTGGTACTTCAGTTCCTGGAAGCGGCAGAGGAGCAGGATCTCCCTCTTTTCCTCCGGCAACTGCTGGAGCGCGCGCTGCAACAGCTCGACTTCCTGCTGTTCCACGGCGGAATCCGTTGGCGGAACAGGCGGGAGCATTTCTGGCTCGAAGGCCCGCTCGCGCGGAAACTTCCGAAAATGGTCGATGCGGGCGTTGCGCGCAATCTGGTAAACCCAGGCGCGGAAGGGCGTCCCGGGGCGGTAGCTCTGGCGGTATTTGAGGATGCGAAGGAAGACCTCCTGGACCAGGTCTTCACTTAAGGTCCTGTCGCCCGTCAGCTTGGAATAGAAATTGAACAGTGGCGTTTGGTAGCGATCGAACAACACGCCCAGCATTTCGCCCGCGCCATCGCGCACTTGGAGCATCAAATCCTCGTCGGGAGCCAAAGTCATCGCCGAAATTATGGTCCTAACCGGCTGAACTTGCCCTTACAAAAAGTGGATACCGGGGATTTTGGAAAAGGTTCCCTCCAGGTTTTGCGGTTGAGGTGAACTCCGCGCCAGACCAGCCCGCAAGAAAGTGCCGGCTTTTCGTTCTAACCCACGATGTAGCAGCAGGCGGAAGGACACTCGCGGGCGGAGTTTTTTTGAAAGGGAACGCAGTCATCGAGCAATTAGGACAACCTTCTGCGGCAAGCATGGCATCTCATCGACCAATTACGACACTTCCTCCCCGGGTCGCCAGAAAAAGCGACGTGCCGCCGGCTGCTGTTCGAGAGAAGAGGGGACGTGTATGTCCACGCTGCTGTCCAAGCCATACCAAACCGTTCGCACCATGAAAAATCGGCCTATTTTGCAGGTTTTCTGCGGGTTAGCGCTCGCCGCTAGCACGACTTTTGCGGCGAGTTCTTCGGCGCAAACTGCCGGGCACTCGCCGGGCTGGGTGGTCCTACCGGTTGAGGAGTATCGAACGCTGCACGAGCGCGCTTATCCGATCGAGCGCGAGACGGAGCCCCCGCCGGTCGAGGCGACGCTCACGCGAGTGGACTATGACCTGCACATTAATGGCGACGCTGCATCGGGAGCGGAACTCGCCTCCGGGCGAGCCACGCTGACCATCGACGTTTTGAAAGACGGCTGGGTGCGCGTGCCCATCCCCGCAGGCTTGCTGGTTCGCGAAGCGCGGCTCGACGGGAAACTGGTCTCGCTGGTTTCCGACGGGAGCGGAAGCGGAAAAGGCGGAGGCCAGCTTTCGGCGCTGCTTTCGCACTCCGGGCGCTCCGTGCTGCTGCTGGATATCGCTATGCCCGTGACAGCCTCCGCCGGGGAGGAAAGCATGGCGCTCCCCTCGACTGCTTCCGGCGTAACTCGCGCTTCTGTCCAATTGTCGCGGCAAGGTGTGGACGTCCGGCTTACGGGCGGGTTATTGGCGGAGAAGTCCGAATCCGAGGCGGAAAGCAAGTGGGTTGCGTATGGCCGGGGCAACGAGGCGCTGGCGTTCTCGTGGCGAAGAAAAACGGAGGACCACCGCGCTACGCAACCTTTGCGACTGCGCGGGTCGCTGACCGAGCTTGTGGGGCTCGGGGAGGATGCGACTTCCATCAACGCGGAGGTAAATCTGGAGGTTGCGCAGGGCGCAGCGCGCGAAGCGAAGATCGAAATTCCCGACGAGGTCACCGTCAATCAGGTTCTGGGCGCGATGGTGGCGGATTGGGAAGTGAAAGACGGCGAACTCTCGGTCACATTCCTGGAGCCATTGGACGGGACCGCGAGGTTCGTCATCACCGGCGAGGGGCGCAGCCCCCGTGATGGCCAGATTGCCGTTCCCCTGCTGCGTCTGATGAGCGCGGAAGGCGAGACGGGAGGCGTGGCCGTGGAAGTGCAGGGCGCAGGCGAGATCAAAGACATAAGGGCGGAAGGACTCGAGAGCGCGGACGCTACAGACCTTGGCGAATGGGTGGCGAGCCGCCAATCGCCGTCGCTCGAGGCGTTTCGGTTTCGCTCGGGTGAAGGGAAGATGGCGCGATCTCTCAGTGTGACCGTCGCGCGCTACACACCACAAGCGGTGCTTATGGCCAACGTCGAAGAGGCGCGCTACCAGGTGCTGGTTTCCCGTGAAGGGAAAACGTTCGTGCAGGCGCGGTACGCAGTGCGCAACAACCAGCGGAACTTCCTGAAGATTACTTTGCCGGCGGGCGCCACACTTTGGAGTGCTTCACTGTCCGGCAAAGCGGTGAGGCCGGGCCGGGCGCCCGATGGCAGCGTCTTGCTGCCGCTTGATAAAGCGCGAGCGGGCGAAGAAGCGCCGCCGTTCGCGGTCGAGGTCGTTTACCTCGTGCGCGGGACGGCGTGGAATGAAAAAGGCCAATTCGCCTTGGTGCTGCCCGCGCTCGATCTTCCCGTTGCACGCACCGGCCTGCTGCTCTACCACCCGCCGCTGTTTAAGGTGACGATCGAGCCGGGCAGTTTCCGTTCAGCGCCTTATGCGAACCCCGTTGCCGCTGCGCTCGTCACCCGAGACGTAAGCACTGGATTTAGCGCCGGAGTGGCACAAGGACTCGCCCCAGCGCTAGCTCCTCCCGGTGAGCCGCAACCGTTCGATTCCCATTTGAAGGACGAATTGAAGTTGAAGCGCTCTCAGAGCGAAACCGAAGCGCTTCTGGATAAATTCAAAAGCGACGCGCCGGCAGGGAAGCGCGCAGGAATCTTGCCGATTCACGTGTCGTTCCCGGCTTTTGGGCCCTCGCTGTTCCTGGTTTCCGAGCTGACAGGGGAGAACCAATCTCCGTCCGTGATTCTCAGTTTTCAACGCGACAAAAAGGCAGGTGGCAGATGAAAAAGATCCTTTGTGCTTTGTTGGCGGGGTGGTTGGTTCTTCCGGAGTGTCTCGTGGCCGACGAGAATTCCGTCGTGGTTCCACCGGTGCCTTCCAGCGGCAACGTCACGCTTCCGCTGGACGAGTACAACCGGTTGTTGCAACTGGCGAATCAGCCGGTGCGAAGGACCGAGACGCCCCCTGTTCCGTATGCGATAAAGCGTGCGGACTTGAGACTCCACGTGGCGGCCGAGTCGGTCGAGGGGAGCGTGCAATTGCAAGGGGAGATTCTCCACAAAGGTGTGACCAGAGTGCCGCTGACGACTGGCATGGCGATTTTTGATGCCCGGCAAGAAGGCAAAAACCTTCCGCTGGAGCTGGAAGGCGGAACGCTCACGGCGGTGCTCGCAGGGACGGCGGATTTCGCGGTGACGCTGGAGGCGGGTTTGCCCTTGAGCATCGAAGCTGGCCGCGCGTCCTTCACCCTTGCTGTTCCCGCTGCGGGCAGCGCGCGCCTGACTCTCAGTCTTCCGGGCGACCACACCAATGTGCGCATCAGTCCCGGGCTGATTACCTCGCGCGCCTCGGAGAACGGCCAAACAACGATTGAAGCTACGCTCGTGCCGGGGCAGAACGCGAGCATCTGGTGGACAACGCGGGAAATCGTTGCGCCCACGGCACCGAAAGAGGTGCGTTTCCTTTCCGACGTGAAAACGATGGTCACCGTGAACGAAGCCGATCTCCGCATTGCGGCCCTGGCCGATATCACCGTGGTGCAGGGTGAGCCTTCGCAATTCCAGGTGGCCATTCCCGCTGGATACGAAGTAGCCGGAGCGACCGGAGCGTCGCTTGAGTCCGCGGAAGTTCAATCCAGCACCTTGATCTTGAAGGTGCGAAGCGCTGCGCAGAAAAGCCACCAATTCCTTATCGCCATGGAGAAGTCCCTCAGCGACATGAAAGCAGACGTGCCGTTGCTGAGTTTCCAAAACGCTCAGCGTGAAACGGGCGAAGTGCTCGTGGAAGGCGTGGGGACGATCGAATTGACAGCAACAGAAGGTGGCGGTGTGAAGCGCATGGATTTTAAGGAGACAAATCCTTACTTGCGTTCGCTCGGGCGGTTTCCGCTCCAGGCGGCTTTCCGTTATCACAAGCAGCCCAACGAGCGGCCTACGCTTGCTTTGGTCTGGACACGCTTTCCGGATAGCAGCGTGATCGCAGCGGTGGTTGAACGTGCCATCGCCACCACGCTGGTGACAAACGAAGGGCGTTCGCTTACGGAAGTGAAGCTTACCGTGAAGAATCAAGCTCAGCCGTTTCTGAAAGTGGCCTTGCCGCAAGGCGCGAGCATTCTTTCCGTCGAGGTTGCCGGGGAAAAAGCCAAGCCGGTGGAAGGCTCGGATGGGAACAGGGTACCGTTGCTGCGCGCGGGCTTCCGGCCGAGAGACGCTTATGAAGTTTCATTTGTATTCATGCACTCGGGAGCGCCGTTCGCCAAGAAAGGCGGCTCGGAGATCTCGCTTCCAAAGATGGATGTGCCTATCGACCTGCTGCAATGGGAAGTGTTTCTTCCCGAGCAGTATAGGGTAAAAGACTTTGCAGGGGACGCCATTGCGGCGCATTTGCTGCCACCACGTTCCCAGGATGTTTCCGGCGCGGAGACCGACGATGACGACTTGGGAAGGGCCATCGCTGGGAGCGGCGCGGCAATGACTCTGCTCCCCGGGCAATTGGGGGGCATTGTTGTGGACTCGACGGGAGCGGTCGTGCCCACCAGCGAGGTGGCTGTGACGCAAACCGAGACGGGCGCGGCACGAAACGTTAGGACTGATTCTATGGGCCGTTGGATGGTGTCTAATCTGTCGTCAGGGAACGTCGAGGTAAGGACAACCAAGCCAGGATTTCAGACGAACGTCCACAGGTTTTCCTACGATGACAGTAGGCCTGCGCCGTTGGTTACGACCTTGCATGTTGCTTCCGCCACGGAAACCGTGATGGTGACGAGCGCTCCGACGATTGCGGAGTATCAGCGACGCATTGAGCGCGACGCCAAGAAGCAAGCCGCACTGCAACAATCAGCCGCATCCGCCAATGTGACCAGGCTTGAGCAGCGCATCGCGGGCGTTTTGCCCGTGCGGGTCGATGTTCCGCGAGCCGGGAACTCGTACCACTTTGTCAGGCCGCTGGTGCTCGATGAAGAAACCACGGTGACGTTCACTTACAAATTGAAATAATCGGCGGCCTTTTACTTGCCGGACCAGGGAGGGACGACCCCCGTCATGCGCGCGTAAGCCACCAGCTGGCCCATATGCTCGTTGGCGTGAACGATGATGCGCAAGTACATCCCCTCCACCGTGGCGTCGCGATCCGCGATGTGAACTTTGCGCTGAAGGCCCGGCGGTGTGATCGCCAAATGCGCTTGCTTGACGGCCTCGAGCGAGCGCTTTAGCCAGTTAATTACCTCGGCCTTCGAGGTAACCGACGTTTCCATCCCTTCTTTCAAATCCGCGGGCATCTTGGGGCCCGTGACACTCAGCAGATAGAAATTCGCCATGGCAATGTGCATGTAAACTTCGCTGGTCGAGCGCACCCCCGGTGCGGGACGCCAGGCGAATTTTTCCTCGGGCGTGGCTTCGGCGAGCGACATCAATTGGCTTGAAACGTGGCGCCACTCGCCGTCGTAGCCCTGCCACAGTCCCTCCGTGGCGGACTGCGCGACCATCGGACGCGCGGCTAATGCCAAACAAAGAAGCACGAAAAACGCTTTTCTCATGGCGAATCTTCTCCCCAAGACTTTTTTGAAGGCCGCTGAATCTGTGCGTGAGACCGACAAACCAGCCAGGTTATTCCTTCTGCGACGGTCCGGACGGTAAACCGCGCCCGCTACCGTGCGCAACCCTTGTCGAAGCCCGGCGAACAGCGCTTTTCCCACTCACCCTCGCCAAAATGCTGGCCAGGAATCGGTTTGCTAGGTGCCCAAGAGATTTGGCTGCAGCCTCGTGTAACCTTGTTCGTTCGCCCAAAGCGTGTGCGCAACGGCCGCAAGATCATCGACGAGAGGGATAGCGTTGCCATCCCTGGTCAGGTCAATGGTGCGCAGATAAAACTTGCAGGTATTGCACGCCTCCACGCGTACGTGGGGAGTGTCTTCTGCGACATACACCGGTAACTTGTCTTCTGCTTCTTCGCCGCAGGTCGGGCAAAGGATTCTCCGGAACGCCCATTCCCGCAAGCAGAACGAGCACAGCAGGAAGCGTCTTCCGCCGTCGCCCTCCCTCCGCAGCACGCCAAGGAGGGGTCGCGACCCGCACAGCGGACAAAGCCGTGGGGTTGTCTGGAGGGGGGCCCGGGCCAGGAGCGAAGCGCGGGACTCGGCGTAGGGCTGCAAGAACGCCCGGGGAAGGAATTGCGCGAACGCGCCAACCTGCTGGTCGTAAATCCCCGCGTGTTGCCAGTACGCCTCCAGGCTCGAAATCCACGACTCGGACGGAAGCAATGCGAACTGCCGCGCGGATTCGGCTAGCGCGTGAGGGGCATGGCTTTCGACGACGGAGAGATAGCCGCGGAAGTGGGGAAGAAGAACGGTCAAGTCGAGTTCGTCTCGCAATCCGGCCAGCGCGACTCCGCCCGATTTCAGCTGATTCGCTCGAGCCATATTGGCGCGAAGCCGTTTCTGAAACGAGACGACGTGTTTATAGAACTCAAGAAACTCACTGGCCGCGGGATGCCGGGAACGCAAACTCTCTGCGCGGCGAATGCGCGCGTCGTCTTCGTTGCTGACGGTTGGTGCGCCTTTCATTTCCTCGGCGCGGCCGCTTGGCGGGTAATTTCCTGATACCAGCCTGGATGGTAGCGCTTGGCGAAGGCCATCGAAACGTCACCGCGAATGACCGATCCAAAGGCCCCGCGTTCGGCGAACAGGCCCATGTAGAGATGAATCATAAACAGGCCGATGGTAAACAGAGCCGCCGCGGGATGGACGATGATCGCCAGATAGCGCAAAAAGCGGAGATTCCAGGAAATATATTCCGGAAACCAGAGCACGACGCCGCTCAAAAGCAGCAGGATGCCACCCCAGAAGAACCCCCAGAAAAGGAACTTTTGGCCCGCGTTGTAGCGGCCGGCCGGCGGCATCTTGTCATCTTGGTTGGTGCTGTAATAGCGAACGGCCTTCCACCAGGCCTTGTCGATATCCGTATAGCGCATCTGCCCGGCCCACATGCCGTACATGTAGAGGACGGCGCCGACGAAGATCAGCCCTGCCCAAGGATGCAACATTCTCGAAACCTGTCCGCCGCCGAGAATGACGGCGATCCAGAAGCACCAGGGAGACCAAAAGGCCAGGCCGGTAAGCAGAAGGTAGACGTAAGAAAAGCCGGCGACCCAGTGGGTGAGACGCTCGCGCAGCGTGTAACGGAGGACGTGCCCGTGAGGAATGATTTGTTCCGCTTGGCTCACGTTCTTCCTCCTTCGGGCCTGCTTGCCAGGTCTTCTTCTTCGCGCGCCTTAGGCCCGTAGCGCAAATAATGCACGAACAATCCGATGAGTCCGCCGATCATAGCCACGTTGCCGAGCCACTTCAGCGGACCTTTCCACAATTTCACGGACCAGGGAACATGCGGATTTTTGGGCAACCCGCCGTAGATCTCCGGGTTTGAGGCGTCGTGCAAAACGTAGATGACCCCGGTGCCGCCCACTCCAGGAGGATCGTACACGCCGGCATGCGGGAAGTTCGAATGGTCGCGGAGCTGTTTGGCGCGCGCCTCCGCGAGTTCTTTCATATCGTCTTTGCTGCCAAAGTGCAGGCAGCCGGTGGGGCACGATTTGATACACGCCGGCTCGAGGCCTTCGCTGACGCGGTCGGCGCAAAGCGTGCACTTGAAGACGCGATGCGTCTCCGGGTTCATCTTCGGAATGTCGAATGGGCAGCCGGTAATGCAGTAACCGCAGCCGATGCAGTTGGCTTGCTGGAAGTCCACGATGCCGTTGGTGTACTGGACGATGGCCCCATCGGCGGGACACGCCGCGAGACAACCCGGGTCGGCGCAGTGCATGCACTGGTTTTTGCGCATCAGCCACATGAGCGCGCCGTCTTCCCGCTCGTGCTCGTTGAACAGGATCAGGTTCCAGTAATTCCAGCGCGTCTCCGGCATGGTTTGGTAGGTGTTGTCGAAAACGGTCTGCCCAAACGGCAGATCGTTCCATTCCATGCAGGCGACTTCACAAGCTTTGCAGCCGATGCAGGTGGTGGTGTCGATGAGTTTCGAGACGGTGTATTCGCGCTGGGTATCCTTGCCGGGCACGCCGCCCGCATGTCCGGAGATTTTCTGAACGCGTAGTGTGGCTTGGCTCATGGCTCGACTCCTACGCCTTCTCCACTTTCACAAGAAAGCCCTTGAATTCCGGGGTATAGGCATTCGGGTCGATCACCGCCGGCGAGAGATTGTTTGCCAGCGTTTTTGCTGTCTTGCCTTCATCCTCGGCGATGCCGCGGTAGCCCCAATGGATGGGAATGCCAATCTGATAGGTTTTCTTCCCATCGATGGTCATGGGTTTGATGCGCTTTGTGACCATGGCCTTGGCTTTGTAGGTGCCGCGGATACTGGAAACTATGACCGTGTCACCGCCGCGGATTCCCTTTTCCTGCGCCAGCTCCTCAGGCATTTCCACGAACGGCTCGGGAACGAGCTGCACGTTCATCGGGTTGTTCTTCGTCCAATAGTGGTAATGCTCGGTGAGGCGGTAAGTCGTGCAAATGATGTCGTAGCCGTCCTTAGGCGTGCCGTACTTGTCATCCGGGGTCTTGAAGCGCATGGCAATGGGGTTATGCGTCTGCGCCGGATGTAAAGGATTCTCGATGGGAGTCTCCGTCGGTTCGTAATGCTCGGGGAACGGTCCATCGGCGACAGCCCCGAGCGGCACGAACAGCCGCCCCACCCCTTCCGCGTTCATGATAAACGGCCCCATGTGATCTTTCGGTTTGGAGTCGGCCTTGAAATCTGGAATATCATTGCCAACCCATTTCTCGGTCGCTTCGTTCCACCACACCTGCCGGCGCGAGGCGTCCCAGGGCTTGCCCTCGAGGTTGCAGGAGGCTCGGTTGTACATCACGCGGCGATTGGCCGGCCAGGAGAACGCCCAGTTTTGGTGGATGCCCAGCCCGGACGGGTCGCTGTTATCACGGCGCGCGGTCATGTTGCCTGCTTCGGTGAACGCCCCGCAATAAATCCAGTTGCCGCAGGTTGTCGATCCGTCGTCTTTCAGCCAGGAAAAACCGGGAAGTTGCTGGCCGGCTTTGAGTTGCGCTTTCGTGGCTGGGTCCTCCGAGTCGGCAAACGTCTTCCCGTTGATTTCCTTCAGGACTTCCGCGAGCGAAGGATTGGAAGGATCGGTGTAGCCCCAGGTCAGCTTTAGGATGGGATCAGGAAATTTACCGCCCTCTTTTTTGTACAGGTCGCGCACTTTAAGGAAAATCTCGGCCACGATGGCTTGGTCGAGCCGGGAATTGCCAGGCATGGGCAGCGCCGCGTTCTTCCACTGCAGCCAGCGAGCCGAATTTGTGAAGGTGCCGTCCTTTTCCGCGAAACCCGCGCAGGGCAGGCGGTAGACGGTAGTCTGGATTTTTTTCATTTCGTCGGTGGAGATTCCGGGGGACCGCCAGAATTCGCTGGTTTCATCCGGATAAATCTCTCCGACGACCAGCCAATCGGCATTTTTCAGGGCATCGATGTTTTTCTTGGAATCCGGGCCGATGGCCACGCCGTTCATCCCAAAAGCAAAAATGCCTTTGACGATGCCGTTGTACATGTTGTCCCAGAGGTAGGTCCAGGAATAGTTGCGGTCCACCTTGGGCAGATAGTGGAAGGCCCAGTCGTTCTGTTTGGTCGCGGCATCGCCGTACATGGCCTTGAGAAGGCTGACGGCAAATTTTGGTGTGTTCGACCAGTAGTTGAACGACTCCCAGACACGGGGCTTGGAAGGTTTGGGGGTGATCCGCTCGATGTAGGTCTTGAAGTCCGTATCCGCGGGAACCGGAACTTTCAGGTAACCCGGCAAATTGTCGAAGATCCCCGCCATATCCGTGGCGCCCTGAATGTTGGAGTGGCCGCGGAGAGCGTTTACGCCGCCGCCCGCGCGCCCGATGTTGCCAAGCAGCAATTGCAGCATGGCGGCGGTGCGGATGGTCTGTGTCCCCGAAGAATGTTGCGTCCAGCCCACGGCGTAAATGATCGTGCCAACCTTTTGCATGTCACCGTCTTTGCGAATGGAGGTGAACAGGTCCGCGACTTTCAAAAACTGCTCCTTCGGCACTCCGGTAATGCGCTCGACCATTTCAGGCGTGTAACGGGAATACTGCTTGCGCAGCAATTGAAAGACACACCGGGGATGCTCGAGGTTTAGGTCGTACGCGGCATTTTCTGGAAGATGCGGCGCGGCAGGTTTCCCGCTTGTAGCTTTCGTTTGCGGATCTGCTTTCGCGGCGCTCGCCTTTCCACTCAGGTCGCCGCCTTCTTCGTAGTTCCAAGTGGACTTGTCGTAGGTTTGTGTTGCCGGATCAAACCCGGAGTACAGTCCGTCCTCGGGCAGCTTGAACCCGTCCTTCACAACAAAAGCCGCGTTCGTGTAGTTCAGGAGGTAATCTTTCGCGATGCGATTGTTCTCGATGGCATAGTTGATGATTCCGCCGAGGAAAGCGATATCGCCGCCCGCGCGAAGCTGGCAGAACAAATCCGCGACCGATGCGGTGCGGGTAAAGCGCGGGTCGACCACGATCATTTTCGCGTTGCGAGTGCGCTTGGCTTCGACGGCCCACTTGAAACCGCAGGGGTGGTTTTCGGCAGGATTCCCGCCCATGATCAGCATCATGTCGGTGTTTTTGATGTCCACCCACCCATTGGTCATGGCCCCGCGTCCGAAGGTTGGTCCCAAACTTGAGACCGTGGGGCCGTGTCAAACCCTGGCCTGGTTTTCTAAGTGCACTACTCCCAGCGACCGCATGGTTTTGACCACGAGGTAGTTAAACTCGTTGGTGTCGGTACAGCCGCCGGTCCAGGCGATGGATTCGAGCCGGTTGACCGTGTGACCCGCAGCATCCTTCTCGATAAACGTGTCATCGCGTGTCTTCTTGACTTTCTCGGCGATTTCATTAAGCGCGTCGCCCCAGGAAATGTCTTCCCAATCCGTGCCTCCGGGGCGCCGCACTTGCGGCTTCAGCAAGCGCCTCTCATTCAAAATATCTTGTTCGAGCGAAGCTCCTTTGGGGCAGAGCGTGCCGCGATTGATGGGGTGGTCCGGGTCGCCTTCGACGTGCACCACCTGCGGGGTGACATTCTTCGCGCGGTCACCGATCGTATAGATGATGACCCCGCAGCTCACCGAGCAGTAGGGACAGGTCGAGCGCGTCTCGTTGGCGCGGGCGATTTTCAACGTGCGCAGCTGCGCGTACGCCGGTTTGAGATCGAAGCCAAACAGGGTGGCTGCGGTTCCGCCAAGGGTCGTAAGCTTGAGAAAGTCACGGCGGGTAGGGCTCATCTGGGACCCCCCATCCGCAGGAGGTCAGGTAGGGAAATGGCCTGCGGAGATTCCTTCATATGACTTTGGAACGCCGGCTGTCAAGGATTCATTTTTGGGAATGGATAGTAGACCTTTGCGGAGGCGAGACCCTGGCGTTCGCAGCGGTTGCGTTCCCGGGGTTTGCCGTCGTGGTCCGAGCGCAGGTATGGCCTGAGTCCTTGCAAGCGCCAGATGGCGTGCCGTTGCCGGTAGGGAAAGTGTTCGAGGAAACAGTAACTCGCCACCCGGACCACGTCTTTCCAAGCTCTATAGGAGCAGGATTAAGCAAGGGTCGGCCGCTTGCTAAGGCGGTCTCACCAAAATGAGCGCAATCGAATACAATAGCTCTAGTGCTCCGTAAGACCTTCAGAACCCACGGCGCTGGCAGTTCCAGTCATCCGGTCGAAGCCGGCCCGGCTGAAAGGGAACGTTTTCCGGGCGAGAATGAAATGTGCCCCCGGAGAGGCGCAATGCATCTGTAATTTTAGCGCCACCTCATTCGTAAACAATATGGAGCACCGCCATGAGCAATTACGGAGAGTCCCTGGTGATGCCTGCCGATTCGTCAAAACCTGACCTGGGCTCGCTACGCATCCACGAAGGTCAGCGCGCCAAGTCGGGCATGGGCAGGCGTGTGCTTTACGCCTCCATACCGGTGGTTATTTTTGGCGCCATTGTTGCCGCTGCTTTCGCGTTGCGGGAGCAGAAGCCGGTCGTGGAGGTCGCGACGGCGGCCAAGCCGGATGCCGAGCGCCCGCTGACGGCACTGAATGCGAGCGGGTACGTCACGCCACGCCGCCGCGCCACGATCGCTGCAAAAATTACCGGACGCGTCACCAGCGTTTTCTTTGACGAAGGCACACCCGTTAAACAAGGCCAGCTTCTTGCCACCCTCGACGATTCCGATTATAAGCGCGCGCTCGAGGCGGCGAAGGCGGACCGCGATTCCACCCAGGCCGCTATCGCCGACTTGGAAGTGCAACTCCGCAACGCTGAAATCGCATTGCGACGCGCGCAACAGTTGCGCGACTCAGGGGTTCAGACGCAGGAGGCGCTTGATAATGCGCGTACGACGGCAGATAGCTTGCGCGCCAAAATCGCGCTCGCCAAAGTGCAGGTGGCAGCTGGCGAAACGCGCATCGGAGTGGCGCAGCAAGCCGTGGACAACTGCACCATCCGCGCGCCCTTTCCGGGCATTGTGGTCTCCAAAGACGCTCAGGTCGGCGAGATGGTTTCTCCCAATTCGGCTGGCGGCGGCTTCACGCGCACGGGAATCGCCACCATCGTGGACATGAATTCCAACGAAATCGAAGTGGACGTCAGCGAATCCTATATTGCCCGTGTCCAGCCGGGTCAGCCGGTCATGGCGACGCTTGACGCGTATCCGGACTGGCAGATCCCTTCGAAGGTGCGCACAGTGATTCCCACGGCGGACCGCCAGAAAGCCACGGTCAAGGTTCGCATCTCGTTTTTGAAGCTGGACTCGCGGATCCTCCCCGACATGGGCGTCAAAGTGGCTTTTCTTGAAGAAAACAAGCCGGCTGCCAAAGGCAAGGAGAAAGACAAAGGTCCGCAGGCGGTCGCCTTAATTCCCAAGAGCGCCGTGCGATCCGACTCCAGCGCTTCTTTCGTGTATTTGCTGCGTGACGGCAAGGTCGAGCGCCGCGCCGTCAGCCTGGGGATAGACCGCGGCACCGAGGTCGCCGTGCTCGCGGGCGTCACTCCCGGCGATTCTGTGGTCGTCAAGGGTCCTGAGAATTTGCGGGATGGTGAGAAGGTCGAAATCCGCCAATAGGAGAGAAGCATGATCCGAGTTGATGGAAGCAGCGATTCGCAGAGCCTCATCCGCGTCCGCGGCCTGAACAAGACCTATAGCCGCGGCGGCGAGAAAATCCAGGTGCTTCAGGGGCTTAACCTGGATGTCGACAAGGGCGACTTCGTCGCCTTCATGGGTCCCAGCGGCTCCGGCAAGACCACCCTGCTCAACCTTCTCGGGGGCCTGGATGTGCCTTCCGCCGGCAGCATCACCGTGGCCGGCGACGAAATCACGCACATGTCGGGCAGCAAGCTTACGCAATGGCGGGCCCGCCACGTCGGCTTCATCTTTCAGATGTACAACTTGATTCCTGTTCTCACCGCGTATCAGAATGTCGAGCTGCCCCTCCTATTGACCAAGTTATCTGGTTCCGACCGCCGCAAGCACGTCGAAACCGCGCTCGCGGTTGTTGGTCTTGCCGATCGCATGCAGCATTACCCGCGGCAACTTTCCGGCGGCCAAGAACAGCGCGTGACCATCGCTCGCGCCATTGTTTCCGATCCCACTTTCCTCCTCTGTGACGAGCCTACCGGCGACTTGGACCGCAAGAGCGCTGACGAAATCATGGCTCTCATCGAGGAACTTGTGAACAGGTACGGCAAAACCGTCCTGATGGTCACGCACGACCCCGTCGTCGCCGCTCGCGCCCACACCACGCTCCATCTTGAGAAAGGCTTGCTGGTCGAGGGCAAAGGTTCTTCTCCGCAAAGCGTTCTCGCAGGAGGTGCGGCATGAAATTCCGCAAGCTCATTTTTGCGAACCTCTTCCGCAAGAAGGTTCGTTTGATTCTCACCGTCGGCTCGTTCGCGATTGCGTTGGTTCTGTTTACGTTTTTGGCGGTCGTGAAAAGTGCCTTCAACCGCGGCGTCGAGCTTGCCGGCGCCGACCGGCTGATCGTAGTTGATCGAGTTGGCCTCATGAACCTCATGCCTATTTCGTACGCCGACAAGATCGCCGCAATTCCCGGTGTGAAGGCAGTTACGCATGATCACTGGTTCGGCGGCGTCTATCAAGACGAAAAGAATTTTTTCCCCCAATTCGTGATCGACGTCGAAAACCACCGCAAGGTTTATCCGGAATTTGTCGTGCCCGATGATCAGTGGAATAACTATGTCAAAGATCGTCAGGGTGCGATCGCGGGCGCCAAGCTCGCGGAACGCTTCCATTGGAAAGTCGGCGACCGCATCCCCATCAAAACCACCCTTTACGGCGGCGCAATCTGGGAGTTCAACCTCGATGGCATCTATCACACCGAGAAGCCTGACGGAGACCAGGGTCAGTTCTGGCTCCAGTGGAAATACTTTGACGAGAACGTTCCCAGCGTTATCAAGAGCACCGCGGGATGGTACATCCTCAGGCTCGATAACCCGGACGATGCCGTCCGCGTGGCCAAGGCCATTGACGAAAAATTTGCCAATTCCCCTCATGAAACCAAGACGGAAACTGAATCCGCATTCGCCGCCTATTTTGCCAAGCAATTCGGAAACATCGAATTTCTAATCCTCAGCATCGGCGGCGTGGTGTTTTTCACTTTGCTGCTGGTCACTGGCAACACGATGGCGATCTCCGTCCGCGAACGCACCAGCGAATTGGGGGTCTTGAAGGCCATCGGCTTCACCGATCGGTCCGTTCTCTTCCTGGTTCTCGCGGAATCGTTGGCCATCGCTTTCTTTGGCGGTGTGTTGGGCCTCGCCCTAGCCATTCTGGCCATTCCCGGTATCAGCGCAGCGGTCACCGGGTTGCTGCCGCCGCTGCTGTTGTCAAAGCCCATGTTGTTGTTGGGCCTCGGCTTCGCGATTTTTGTCGGCGCCGCCAGCGGCCTGCTTCCCGGAATTGGCGCTATGCGCATGCGTGTCGTCAACGCGCTTCGGAGGGCCTGAGATGGCGATACCCCTTACCTATAATTTCCGCAGCGTAAAGGCCCGCTGGACCTCGGCGATCGTGGCAGTTGCGGGCATTGCCGGGACCGTGGGTGTCTTCGTGGCTATGCTTTCCCTGGCAAAAGGTTTCCGAGCCACGCTCGTTTCGTCTGGCTCGCCGGACAACGCGCTGATCGTCCGCGGTGGCGCGACTTCGGAAATGACCAGCGGCGTCGGCCTTGATTCCGTGAAGATCATTCAGGATGCTCCCGGCATTGCCCGCGGGCCCAATGGCCCCCTGGTAACTGCGGAAGCCGTGCTCATGGCGCCCATCCCGTTGCGCTCTACGGGTACGGACGCAAATGTGGAGGTCCGCGGGGTTTCGCCCAATGTGCTGGAGATCCGCAAGGGTGTCAGAATTGTCCAGGGGCGCATGTTCACGCCTGGTCTTGCCGAAATCGTCGTGGGCAAGAATGCGAATACCACCTACTCCGGCCTGACCCTCGGCAACACCATTGGCCTTGGCACCATGCAGTGGAAGGTTGTAGGCGTCTTTGACGCCGGCGGCAGCGCTTTCGATTCCGAAGTCTGGGGCGATCCGCATCTGCTCACCGCCGCCTACAACCGCCCCGATACGTTCTTCCAATCCGTCACCGCTCGTCTCTCCTCTCCCGAAGCTCTGACTCCATTGAAGGACGCCCTCACCACCGACCCTCGCCTGAACGTGGACGTCACCCGTGAGATCGACTACTACGCCAAACAATCGACGCGCATGACTACGCTCATCACTACTCTTGGTGGTTTTGTCGCTTTTGTCATGGCCATCGGAGCGGTCTTTGGCGCTCTCAATACCATGTATTCGGCAGTCGCCGACCGCGGCCGGGAGATCGCCACCATGCGCGCCCTCGGTTTTGGCGGGCCCTCCGTTGTTTTCTCGTTCCTCATTGAGGCGCTCTTGATTTCATTCGTGGGTGGTCTTTTGGGGTGCCTTGCCGTTCTCCGCTTGAATGGCGTGACCACTAGCACGATCAATTTTCAGACCTTTTCCAATCTCGCTTTCGCCTTCATGATCACTCCCAGCTTGCTTGTGGAGGGTGTCGTTTTTGCAATGGTGATGGGAGTTCTCGGCGGCTTTTTCCCCGCGGTGCGTGCCGCGCGGCTTCCCGTGGCCACGGCTCTCCGCGAATTGTAAGGCGCGATTCGATTTCAGGCTTCCTTGCTTGGTCGAATGGGGAGGCAGATTCCTTCGCACAAGAAAACAGAAGAGGGCTGCTTGAAGGTCCTCTCCTGTTCATTCTTTGACCTGTGACGTAGAACTCCCGTCTAATCCGCTAGCTTCAATTTTTCAAGATAGGCGTTGTACGCGGCTTTGACCTTGGCGGGGTCAGGCGGTTTGGCTTTTGCTTCCCATAGCGGTGTCAGAAACTCGTCCATGGCCTTGTCAATTTCCTCGAAAAGTTTGTGGTTGGTCTTGGAAAGTGCGGTATCCCCTCCGTAGTCTTCGGCTTTATCCCATAGTCGCTCGAGCACGCGGCCCATGGCTGCGGCCCCGGCGACGTCGCCCTTCTGGAAATCTCCATAAACGTGCTGGGCCAGGGCGCGATAAGGCCCCATTTTGCTGTTATCCACGCCGTTGACTTGCGCCATCTTCTTTTCCTGTGCGATGGCGGCGGTACTGCCAAACTGGAATGCTAGTGCCGCAAACGGCAGGGATTGCAGCAGTCTTAGGAAAGGGTGTCTCATCGTTTCTCCCCTGTTGATGAGCGGACGGGTCTCTCGAGAACGAAAATCGACCTTCCTCTTGGCTTGTTTTAGCATAGCTGGGCTTGCCGTGAGCTACGAACCAGAGAGCGCTTGTTAACAAACAGGCACTCGCTCGTCTCATCTTCTGGAAGAAAAACCCTTCCTTAGTGGATTGCTTGCAAGTCTTTGTTCTTGCCGGGCGATCTGACCGGAGTGCATCCCGGGATGGAACAACTTTCTCCGAAACCCTATTGGCAGGTACATCACCAACCCTTGACCTCCCCCAGCCCTCCTTTTAGCCTGAAATGGGGGCTCGTCTTGAGACATTCATGAGCGCCATAGGACACCAGGCCATGGAAATGCGGCAGTGTGCCTTCTGCGGGAAACGGATCGCCGAGCATTTGAACCAGTGTCCGTTTTGTCGTGAGATGGTGCCTCAGGTGCGCTTGTCCCGTTCTTCGAGTGTCGCCGGGCGCCAGCACATTCGCCGCGGACTGCTGTACATGTTGCTGGCAGGCGTGATTTATTACTTTGCCGCAGGGTACGCCAAGCCCCTGGAGATTCCCATCACCATTCAGCCCGCTGTCAACAATTACCTGGCGCCTCTGCTATTCCTCGGCGGTCTGGGTCTCACCCTCTTCGGCCTCCTTCGTAAGGCCAAGTCCTGATTGCAGCTTTACCGTTGCGAGGTCTGATTTCCGTGTTTCCGGCTTCGGCTTGGCCGCTCCGGGGCGCGTCCCTAGGTAGTGCGCCACCCCAGATGTGCTGGTCCGATTCCACGCTTGCAAAAGCCGGCATGCCGCTGGAGTCGGATCCCATTCTTGATGATCAGGAACCCTTCCCGGTCTGGACAGCTGTGAGGAATAGGCGCCGGGGAGCTCCCTTTGCCGCGCGGCGCTTCACCTGTACTGACGGACAACGTGACCGATTCGCGCAGTACTCCCAAGCGAAGCCAAGGCGCCCCCGCGTCTTGTGGCCTACTGGAGGCGAGGCCGGATGCGGCTCCTCTTTCTCCGCATTCAAAAATTACTCGACGAGGTCAACATGAAAGGAAATCTTCTCAAAGTCTCGATCCTGGCATTGGGCTTGTCGGCTTTCCTGACGGTGGGCGCGCGGCACGCCGCGGCACAGGGGCCTGCCGGAGCTGGCGCGTCCGAAGCGGCGAAGCCAACTTCGCACACTCCCCATTCGCTCAACCCCATCAAATGGGTCAAAAAAGACAAGAAGTCCGAGGATTCCAAGGCCAGCCGCGCTGACCTCGAAATGAAACTCACGCCCAAGCTGCAGGCGCAGGGGCTTCTGCCTGCCGGCTCCAATCTGACGGGAACGTGCTCTGCGTTCACCGCCCTCGATGAGTGCCTCGCCGCCCTGCACGCAAGCCACAATATGGGATTGAATTTTGCCTGCCTGAGCGCCGCCATGACCGGCGTGCATTCCAACGCCGACGTTTCTGAATGCAAAGCGGCCGATGGCGAGAAAGCGCTGCCTTTGATGAAAGCCATTCACGCTTTGAATCCCGGCGCCGATGCCAAAGGCGCCACCAAGAACGCCGAGCAGCAGGCCAAAGACGATCTCAGCTGAGTTGTGGCTCCTAGCTTAGCCACTAGCATCGGCTCCGCAATCGCTTCTCGAACCGGCAATCGTTCTTAGCTTCTCCAGAGGGCGGGGGCACGAGTGTGCTTCTCGCCCTTTGCTTCGAGCCCAACCTTCCCTAACCTTCCCTATTGACACACCTCCACTTCTAGGGCTACCTTTGGGACGACACCAAGTTGTCTAGGGGTGCGCCGCATGGCAAGAAATGATCTTCAGGGAACTCTCGACCTCCTCGTTTTGAAGACGCTGTCGCAGATGGGAGAGCTGCACGGCTACGGAATCGTGCTGCACATCCAAAGAGCGTCCGAGGAACTCCTGACCGTCGAGGAGGGTTCGCTCTATCCCGCCCTGCACCGCATGGAGATGAGCGGATGGATCCGCTCGGAGTGGAAAGTGACCGACACCAATCGCAAGGCCAAGTATTACCGGCTGACGCTTGCCGGACAGAAAGAGCTGCGAAAAGCGGAAGAGAGCTTTGAACAGCTTGTCCAAGGGATCCGCGCCATCCTGCGGTACGCATGAGGTGACTCGTGTCTGTCTTTCGCCGGCTTGTAAACACCTTCTCTCGCTCGAAATTGCATCAGGAAATCGATGCGGAAATCCAGGCGCATGTCGAAATGCGCATTGCCGACAACCTTGCCGCCGGAATGTCGCCCGAAGAAGCTCGTCGCGATGCTCTGATTCGTTTCGGCAGTCGAGTTGTGATGAGGGAACGCGTAACGGCTGCGGACGCGGCAACGGCTTTGGATGCCGTCTGGCGCGACCTGCGCTACGCCGCGCGCCAGTTGCAGAGGTCGCCGGCATTCACGACCACCGCGCTCCTGACACTGATTCTGGGAATCGGTGCGAATGTCGTGGTGTTCAGCGCGGTGAATGCTCTGGTGCTGCGGCCCCTCGACGTGCCCGAGCCCACCGCGCTTTACAACGTGGTGCAAAAAACGCCGGGATACGACAATCAGTCCTATCCCGACTACCTGGATTTTCAGAGCAAGAATTCGACCTTCAGCGATATGGCGGCTTACCGGATCCAGAGCGCGGGGCTTAGCACGAAAGACGCCGCCTACAAATGCTGGTACTACCGAGTTTCCGGGAATTACTTCGACATGCTGGGCGTTCGGCCTGAGCATGGCCGGCTTTTTCACGCGAGCGAAGAACACGGACCGAATTCCGCCCCTTACATCGTCTTGAGCCATGACTTTTGGCGCAGACATTTCAATTCTGACTCCGGCGTCCTTGGGACCACCGTCGACGTGAACAAGCACCCGTTTACGGTGATTGGAGTTGTTCCCGCCGCGTTTCATGGTGCGGACTTGTTCCTTTGGCCGGATTTCTGGATGCCCATGGTAGACAGCCCGGACGACGAAGGCGCAAATTTTCTCTCGATTCGCGGCATGCACAATATTTGGATCCTCGGGAAGCTGAAGCCCGACGTCACTCCCGCGCAAGCCACCGATAATCTCAACGCCATTGCAAGCGAACTTGCGCGCCAGAATCCCGACGACGATGGCTTGTGCGCGAGGCTGGTGAAACCGGGATTGATGGGCGACATGTTTGGTGACCCGGCCCGGTCTTTCCTGGCAGGCATCATGCTCCTGGCATTTTTGGTGCTGCTTGCGGCCTGTGCCAACCTCGCGAGCCTCTTTGCGGCACGGACCGCGGACCGCAGCCGCGAACTGGCGATCCGTCTTGCCATTGGCTCCAGCCGGTGGCAGGTCCTCCGGCAACTGCTTGCCGAGGCCGTCCTCCTTTCCGTTCTTGGCGGCGCCCTCGGAACCCTTTTTTCTACCAATTTGCTGAACGCACTGACACATTGGCAGCCTTTTCCAGAATTTCCGGTTCATGTGACCGTCAGCCCCGATCCAAAGGTCTACTCGGTGGCTCTGCTGTTGTCTGTCGGAAGTGGCGTGTTGTGGGGCCTGGTTCCCATGAGGCAGATCTGGACGACAGACTCCGCGCAGGTGATGAAGAGCGGGGGGGCTGGCACGATCGTTTTTCGTCGTTTCACTCTTCGCGATCTTCTCCTCGGTATTCAGATCACTCTCTGCACCCTGCTCGTGACTTCTTCTTTTGTTGCCTTGCGCGGCATGCAGCGCTCGCTCCACGCACCGCTGGGCTTCCGGCCCGAAGGCGTGCTTCTGGCCGAGACCGATTTGCACATGGGCGGACACTCCGATGCTTCTATCATGCAGATTCGGAAACGCATGCTCGAGGAAGTTTCCCGACTTCCGGGTGTCACCTCGGTCGGAATCATCGATGAGACGCCGCTCGGCACCGGTGGAAGCAGTTCTCCGGTTTACCGCGAGGGTACGACCGACTTCCGGATGTCCAATAGCACATTCGGCGCGAAGTATTTTTCCATCTCACCCGGCTATTTGCAGGCCGCTGGGACACGTTTGTTGGGTGGGCGCGACTTCACCTGGCATGACGATGCCAAGAGCCCGAAGGTCGCGATCGTGAACGAGGCCTTCGCCCGCTCGATGTTTGGAAACACCTCCGCCCTTGGGCGCCGGTTTCTGTGGGGCGAAAAACTTCCTTACGAAATTGTCGGCGTCGTCGAAAATGGAAAGTACGATTCGCTCACCGAGACTCCATGGGCAGCGATGTTCCTTCCACTCGATCAGAGTCCCGACAGTGACACGTCCTTGGTGGTTCGCTCGCCGTTGCCGGAGGCCGAGATCGTGCCTGAGGTGCGCCGAAGGCTCGCGCAAATTGACCCGAGCTTGCCGTTTGTGTTCCATAGCTGGCCCGACGAGCTCGCGTTCGTTCTATTTCCCGCGCGCGTGGCCACCGCCACTCTCGGCGTGATGGGTTTGCTTGCCGCCATGCTTGCTGTCACCGGCGTCTTCGGCATGGCCATGTATTCTGTGTCCAAGCGCATGAAAGAGTTTGGCATCCGTGTGGTCCTGGGAGCGCAGGCCGCCCAACTCCTGCGCGCGGCGCTCGGCCGTCCTCTCCTTCTTCTGTTTTCTGGTTCCGCAGCCGGCTTGCTCCTGGGCGTGATTGCTAGCCAATTGCTTGCGCAAATCGTGTATCAGGCGACACCGCGGGATCCACTGGTACTGGCAGGAGTCGTGATCACTATGGCGCTGTTGGGTTTCCTGGCCACCTGGATTCCCGCCGAACGGTCTCTGCACGTTCATCCCGCGCGTCTGCTGCGAGAAGAGTAATGAACGCGCGCCTAGGTAGGGGCTCGCGGCTTCCGCCATTGCCATGGAGAGCGCCGGCTACAGCGAACCCGACCCACCGCCCGCTTGCTGGGTTGCTCGCAAGGTGGCTGATGCGGAGGATGCCGATCGTGAGGCGGGAATGTCTGTATCCGTGGTTGTCGATGCCGCTGTGGCCCGGTAGCGCACGATCAGTAGGGTCAGGTCATCCGCCTGGCGCGCGCCTCGCGTGAAATTTTCCACGGCTTCGAGAACGCATTTCTGCAGCTGCTCGAGCGGACACTGCATCTGCCCAGTGAGAACTTGCCTGAGGCGCGGCACCCCAAAGAGTTGTTCCTCCGGATCCATGGCCTCCGTCACACCGTCGGTGAAAAGCACGAGCGTGTCCCCCGGCTCGAGCTTGACGCACGCTGCGGTGTATTGCGCCTCGGGCACGAGGCCCACCGGGAAAGACCCTTCGGTAAATGCTTCTTCGGCGGCGCCGCGCCGGATAAGAATGGGAGAGGGATGACCCGCATTGATGAATTCGAGATGGCCGTCATTATCGAGCAAACCAAAGAACACCGTAGCATAGCGGCCCACCTCGGAATGCTCGCAAAGAAAGCGGTTCACGTGATTGAAAACGCGCGCTGGATCGGTGCCGAGCGTCATGCCGGAAAGCGCGCCCTGCAGCATGGTGGTCAGAATGGCGGCACCGAGTCCTTTGCCGGAAACGTCGGCAATGACAAACGCCGTGCGCCCATCGCTTACGCGAAAAACGTCGAAATAGTCGCCTCCGACCGAGAGGCACGGAAAATTCACACCGGTCACGCAGAAGTTCGGCGTATCCGGAAAATTGCGCGGCAACAGCGCCTGCTGGATGTCGCGCGCGATGTTGATTTCCTGTTCGAGTCTCTGGCGCTCGCGTTCGCGCTCGACCAGACGCGCGTTGTCGAGAATGCTGGCGGCGTCGGCGGCCAGCGCATCCAAGATTTGCCGGTCGAGCTTGGAGAAAGCCGCGGGGCGCTTGGAATCCAGGTAAAGAACGCCTAGCAGTTCGCCGCGCTTGACGTTGACCATCGATTCCTGGGTCTTCGCGCGCGTCAGGACCCATAGTGGAATCACCACGACGGCACGCAGCCGCTGCGCCACGATGCTCTGCGCCCCTTGCAAGTCCATATCCGCTTGCGCCAGATCTTCGGTGATCACGGGCGATTGTTGCTTGAGCGCCAGTTGAATGGCCGTCTGGCTGGGCGTCAGGCTCTCGGGTGGCAGGCGCAGGTTGCCGCTCCGCCGCGCCAGGTGAACCCTCAGCGCGCCGCCGGCATCCGGCTCCAGGAGCAACCCGCGGTCCGCATCAGTGATGGAAACGGTGTGATCCAGCATAGTTGCCAGCACTTCGTCCAGCGGAAGCTGAGAATGCAGCAGCGCCGTGGCTTCCAGCAGCTGGTTCAGCTTGCGCAGGCCGCCGCCGGGTTCCGAGCTGGTGATGTGCTCGATGCGGGTCAGCAACTGCGGGAAAGATTCCTCGCCCGAGCCGCTCGCCAAGCGGAAGAGAATTTCGTAGGAGTCTTCGAGCCCGAAGGTGATGACGTCGCCGTTCTGGAGTTTGCGGCTCTCCACTTTTTCGCCGTTGACGAAAAGACCGCGGCGCTGCCCGCGATCCTCGAGGTAAAAGCGGTTCGCTTCGATGACGATGGCGGCGCAATTGCGCGAGATGCGGCGGTCGGAGAGCTGCAGGTGGTTGCCGGTTTCCGCGCCCCGGCCGATCAGGAAAGGCAATTGCGTGACGCGCACGTAGCGCCGCCCGCCGTCCGGAGAGACGACTTCAAGAACGGCATCTTCGCCTGGAAGAACGGTCTCGGCCACGGGTGGTTTCCAGTGCCGCCATTGTAGCACGCGGGAGGAGGCCGGGCGCCAATCGGAACGCCAGCTTGTTAACCCGGCGTTGGTTGTGATAAGTAGTGCGGCGATGAATGCACGAGCGCTCGCCGTCGCGCTTTTTCTGGGGTTCTGTCCTCTCCGTTCCGCTCCTCAAACATCGACACTTCCCTCCATTCTGGTCAAAGCGGGAAAACTGCTCGATGTCCGCAAAGGCGCTTACGTCGAGAACGCGGGAGTTTGGATTGCAGGCCAGCGCATCAAAGAAGTTGGCCATTTCCCGGAGGTTCAGGCGCACGTTCCCAAGAACACGAAAGTCATCGAGCTTGGCCGCGCGACAGTCCTTCCCGGTCTTATCGATTGCCATACACACCTCATGGCGCGCATTCCGGAAGGCCCCGACGGCTACACGCTGAACTTGGCGACGAAATCGCAGGCTTTCCGTGCGCTCGAAGGCGCCTACAACGCTCGAATCACGCTCGAAGCCGGTTTCACCAGCGTTCGCGATGTGGAAAACGAAGGCGCGGGTTACGCGGACGTCGCTCTGCGCGACGCCATTGAGCAGGCTTTGGCGGAAGGTCCGCGAATGCAAGTAGCTACTCGCGCGATAGCCGCCGTAGGTCAATACAACCCCTTCGGCATTTCGCCAGACCTCTCCGATTTTCCGACGGGAGCACAGATGGTCAGCGGACAAGAGGAAGCGCGGCGCGCAGTCCGCGAGCAGATCGGCCACGGCGCCGACCTCATTAAGGTCTACGCCGATTGGTTGCACCCCACCCTAACGGTCGATGAGATTCGTGTGGTTGTCGAAGAAGCTCACAAACTGGGGCGCAAGGTGGCAGCCCACGCCAGTACGCCGGAAGGCGTAAGAAACGCAGTGACTGCGGGGGTGGATTCCATCGAGCATGGCCACCGGGTAGACCAGCAAGATCTTGAGTTGATGAAAGCGAAAGGCACCTTTCTCGTTCCGACCGTCGGCGGGATCGATGCCTCCGTCGAACGGTATAGCAAGGAACCTGAAACGGAACGGCGGAAGGAGATGCAAACCTACCTCGGCGAACTTCTGCAGTCGATCCAACAGGCCATCCAAGAGGCCATGCGCTTGGGCGTAAAAATGGCCTTGGGCTATGACGCTGGCAGCCCGGAGCGGCAGGGCAAAAATGCCGATGAGTTCGTGGCATTAACCAAGCGCGGCATGCCGCCTCTCGAGGCGATTCGCGCCGCAACGCTTAACGCGGCGGAATTAATGAACTGGCAAGACCGCGTTGGCTCGATCGAAGCGGGAAAGTACGCTGACTTCATTGCCGTGGAAGGCGATCCACTCAGCGACATTGCCGTCCTAAGGCAAGTGGAGTTCGTGATGAAGGGCGGAACAGTTGTGAAAGATATCCTGCCTCACTAAAACCTGCACGGCGCAGAATGTAGCTGCTCGGCAAAAAAGAATTCGAAGAATGTTCAACAAAGCTAGCAATAAAGCCGGTGATGCCCTCCTCACTTGTTTCCTTGAAAAGTGCCCGCGCGAGATTCTTCGCGCATCCCCGGCTTCGGCCCTTCGAATTGGTAAAGCCGGCGAAGGAAAAGGCGCACTCTAAGCAACGAGCTGATTCTGCGACGGTCAGGGAAAGGCCGGAGCAATTCCTTCGACTGCGGTTAGCACAAAGCTGCGCCGCTACAAATCAGCAGGGACGCGGACCATCCGGCCCACTATCATTAAGCAACTTCGGTTACAATATTTCTTTCGTCCCCGAGATCGAGGCGCCAGCGTGATTCATCCGTTCGTATTCCACAACGAGAGCCTTCTGCCCATCGAGAAAGTTCGCCTTTCCCCCGGCCAGGCGGGACTGATTTGCGGCTGGGGCATCTTCACCACCGTGCGTATCTCCCGCGGCGAAGCGTTTGCTTACGAGCGCCATTGGCGCCGGCTGGAAAAGGACGCCGGGATCATTCGCTTGCCCATGCTTTACACGTCGGCGAAAGTCCGCGTCCATCTCCACGAAGTGATGCGCGCCAATAAAGTGACCGAAGGTTGCGCGCGGATTTACCTGGTCTACAATTCCGTGGGCTACTGGCAAAGCAACGAACACCGCCCCCAGGTCGATCTCATCATCTACACCGCCGGGCTGCCCGAGTACCGCGAAGTGGTGCGCTTGGCGCTGCGCGCCCAGGGCCGCCATGCCGCGTCCTCGCTCGCAGGCGTCAAAACCATTTCCTGGCTGAACAACGTCTGGTCCGTCGCGGAAGCGGCCAAAGAAGGTTTCGACGAAGTCGTGATGCTCAACGAGCGCGGCGAAGTGGCCGAATGCACGTCGGCAAATATTTTCGGGGTGAAAGACGGCAAAATCGTTACGCCTCCGCTAAACTCCGGGTGCCTCGAAGGCATCACGCGCGGAATCCTTCTGGAGATCGCCCCGGAGGCCGGTCTTGCCGTTGTCGAACAGACGTTGCGCCCCGAAGACCTCTACTCGGCCGAGGAAGTTTTCATTACCTCGAGCAACCGCAATTTGATAAGCGTCGGAGAAATCGCCGGTCATTCGATTCCGGCGCCTGGCCCGGTTTGCCATCGCCTTAACGAACTTTTCGACAGTTACGTTTCCGATTACGTTACCCGCCGCCACGCCTCCGCCGCCAGATAAGACGCATGCGTCCAAATCGCGCAAAGATGCTTCGCGAGCTCGAGGCGTAGATGGCCAGCGGCACGAATCTGGACGCCGTCGAAACGCGGGCGCGGGCCGCAGCTCGCACGGAAGCCGCCACGAAAGCCGTTTTTCCGATTCTTCTCTCCATCAGCTTCTGTCATCTGCTGAATGACACGGTGCAATCGCTGATTCCTGCGATTTATCCGCTGCTGAAAGCCAGCTTCCATTTGAATTACGGACAGGTTGGGCGGATCGCCCTCACGTTGCAATTGACCGCTTCGTTGCTTCAGCCGGTCGTGGGGCTCTACACCGACCGCCGGCCGCAGCCGTACTCGCTCGCGGTTGGCATGGGCATCACCATGGTTGGTCTGCTGGCCTTTGCCATGGCTCCCACCTACCTCACCATTCTTGTCGCTGCTGCCTTCGTGGGCATCGGTTCGGCGGTGTTCCATCCCGAGTCTTCGCGCGTGGCGCGCATGGCTTCCGGCGGGCAGCACGGCATGGCGCAGTCGCTCTTCCAGGTTGGCGGAAATGCGGGTTCGGCCATCGGGCCGTTGCTGGCGTTTATCTTCATCAAGGGGCAAGCCAACATCGCATGGTTTTCGTTTCTGGCAATGCTGGCCATTGTGCTGCTGATGAATATTGGCGCATGGTTCCGCAAAAATCGAGCCCTTCACCCGAAGCCGGTAGTTGTCGATCCGGAACACCTAGCCTCGCTTGGTTCCGCCCATCCTCATGCGGCTCTATCCAGCCGGCAAATCGGCTGGAGCCTCGCGATTCTCGTGGCGCTGATGTTTTCCAAGTTCTTTTATCTCGCAAGCTTGATGAGCTACTACACGTTCTACCTGATGAACAAATTCCACCTCACGGTTCAGAATGCGCAATTGCATCTGTTTCTGTTTCTGGGCGCGGTGGCCGCCGGGACGTTCATCGGCGGGCCGGTGGGCGACCGGGTGGGCCGCAAGCTGGTCATCTGGTGCTCCATCCTTGGCGTTCTGCCGTTTACGCTGATTCTGCCCTATGCGAATCTCGCCTGGACCGGCATTCTGAGCGTGGTCATCGGACTGATTCTCGCGTCCGCGTTTTCCGCGATTTTGGTTTACGCGCAGGAGTTGATGCCCGGAAGAATCGGTGCGGTGTCGGGGCTATTTTTCGGCTTCGCGTTTGGCATGGGGGGAGTCGGCGCGGCGATTCTTGGCAAGCTGGCCGATCTCACCAGCATGGATTTCGTCTACCACGTCTGCGCGTATCTTCCGGCGATTGGCATCCTGACGGCGTTCCTGCCGGACCTCGGCCCCGCCAAGGTGAATCAAGCGAAACCGGTCACTGCTTGATGTGCAGCGTATTTAATTAAACCCCAAAACAAGGAAGGGCGGGCCGGAGCCCGCCCTTTGGAACGAAGCGTGGAAGCGATCAAAACATCAATTTCAGAGCAAACTGGATCTGGCGCGCGGAGCCGAAGTCGCCGGTTGGAAAGCGCGTGCTCTGAATCACGCCAAACGACGCGCTGGTAACGGTCAGAACCGGGTTGCCAAAGTTCGGATGGTTTAAGACATCGAACATCTCCGACCGGAACTGCAGATTGAATCTTTCGCCGAACTTCGTGTTCTTGGTTATGGAGAAGTCGGTGTTGAGGAAGCCCGGTCCGGTGATCGCATCGCGTCCCAGGTTGCCGGGGTGGCACACACCGGCGACGCAAGGCGAAACAAACAGAGCCTGGTTGGCGAACCATTGTGCTGGACTTCCCGTGGTTTGGCTCGGTCCAGTAATGTCCGGGCGGACGGTCAAGGAGATGCCCGGACCGGGCCCGATGGCCAGCGTGGGCGTAATCGGGCTTCCGGTTTGTACCTGCTGCGTGACTCCGAACTGCCAGCCGGAGATGAGCCTGGGCTTGTTGGACTTGAAGGGCAGTTCGTAGAAGCCACTGAGAACGAAGCGGTGGCGGACGTCAAACTCGGAAGGTCCGTAATCGCCCCGCGGATTGTAGGCATTTTGGATGAAGAGGCTCTCTCCCGTTGACAGGGAGTTGTAATCCAGCGATTTGGAAAACGTATAGGAACCCTGGAACTGCAGGCCGTGAGAGAAGTGCTTGTTGACGGTGGCCCACACTGCGTTGTAGTTGGAGTTCCCCCCGCTGTTTACCTGACCTCCGCCACTGAAATTGCCAAGCGGGCAGACTGGATTGGGCGGGGCGCATTGCGCGGGCAGCACCGGGCTTGTCTGCGGAAGCGTGGGAAACGGGCGAGTGGACGCATAGACGCCGCCGTTGACGAAAGGCTGATTGATGTTTTGTGAAAGTTGCAGGTGCGTGCCCTTTACGCCCACATAAGCGACTTCGACGCCGAGATTGGAGCTGAGTTGCCGCTGAATGGTGAGGTTCCAGTCCTGAACATAACTATTGTCGAAGTTCGGGTTGATCGCGAACGGCCCCAGACTGATACCAGTTCCGGGCGGGAAGGGATTTTCGAGCGTGATCGTGTTCGATGACGAACCGAGGTTGACAGGCACGGCAAACAAAGGATTGGAACTGAGTCCGGTGAGGATGTTGGTGGTCGGGGCCTGGGTCATGATCGCATAAGCAGCACGGATGGAAGTCTTGCCGCTCTTGAAGGGATCCCAGGCGAAGCCGACACGGGGCTGGAAATTCTTGTTGTTCGTGTGATACGGCTGAGCGGCAGAGACCAAAGTGCCGCTGGCAGCGTCGAAGTTGGTGAAGCGGTCTCGCGACTCCGATGGTGTGGAGTTCCAAGCATAACGGAAGCCGACGTTCAAGGTGAAGTTCCGCGCCAATTTGAAGCTGTCCTGGGCGAAGGCGTCATAGGCGGGCTGCAGAATCTTGTTGCTCCCAGAACCGAGCAGAACCGTGAAGACGTTGCCTTTGTCCGCCAGGAAGTTCGCCATGGTTGTGTAAGTGAAGCTTCCGATGTTTTCCGCAATGTTGTTGTTATAGGCGCGCCGGATTTCTCCGCCAAAGGCGAAGGTGTGCCGGCCCTTGAGCCAGCTCAGCGTGTCATTCAAAACCGCCGTGGTGTCGCCACGGCCTTGCGGCTCACCGGTTGGCCCACCGAAGCCCAAAGTGCCTGCAACGTTGATAAACGGCAAGCCGCTGGCGACCGGGGAACCCGCCGGCATGCCGATATTGAATTTCGCGGGGTCGAAGAAGCCGTTGGGAGTGAAAGTCAGGTGAATACGGTTGAAGCCGAGGCGCACCGTGTTGGCGAGACTTGGTCCGAAGGTATGATCCTCGCTCAACGTGCCCAAATGCCGGAAACCGTCACGCGTGTCGCCAAAGCCGGGAATATTTGCGCCAATGGCGCCGCCGGCCGTGGGCTCCTCGCGAAGGTCCTTTTGAACCACGTAGTAGCCGTGGAGGCGGTCCTGAGCCCGAAGGTCGACGTCAAAGTCTGCCGATCCTTGGTTCAACGAGACGTTGGCAAGCGCACCACCCGTGAATCCTGTCCAGTCAGCCTGAGCGGCGGATGCGTCCGAGGTTCGATGGAAGTTAGCAGGGGGGAGAAGCGTGATAAGGCCAGCTACCGCAGGCGCGGTAACGGCCGCTATCTGGTTCTGGCTTGGTACCGTGCTGGTGACGGTCAAGCTCTGGTGCTGTCGCAAACCCTCATAGGCGAGAAAAACGAAAGCCTTGTTCTTTTTGAGGGGACCGCCAAAGGCGCCGCCAAACTCGTTGCGCTTGAACGGGGCCTGGGGGTTCGGCACGGTGTTAAAAAAGTTGCGCGCATCGAGAGCGTTGTTGCGAAGGAACTCAAAGGCTTCGCCGTGAAAATCGTTCGTTCCGGAGCGCGTGGCCATATTGACGATGGCGCCGGAATTTCGTCCGTACTCCGCGGGAAAAGCGGAGTTATCGATCTTGAATTCCGCGAGCGTGCCGATGGGCGGCTGAAAAGTGATCTGGTTCTGTACCGGATCGTTTAAATTGATGCCGTTGACCAACCAATTGGTCGTGTCCTCACGCTGGCCTGCGGTATTAATGCCGAAAGAGCCTTGGCCGCGGAGAGGAAAAGAAAGGAAACCATTGGCAGGCGGCGTGATGGTGCCGGGAGTCAGCAGACTGAGGTCGGTGAAATGACGGCCGTTCAGGGGTATGTCCTGCACGTATTTGTCGTTGATGACCTGCCCCATGCTGTTCGTGGCGGTGTCGAGGATCACCGCATCGGCGGTGATCTCGACAGTCACCGAGGTTTCTCCAATTCTCAGCTGGACATTTCGAGTCACAGAAGTGGCGACGGGAAGATCGAGGTCGGTGACCAGCGCCTTTTGGAAGCCCGAAGCCGTCACTTCGATGTCGTAGACGCCAATCGGCAGGGAGGGGATTAGATAGGCCCCGGCGCTATCGGTCTGCGTGTTAAAGGAGACTCCCGTAGCCTTGTTGGTTACCGTGACCTTGGCATTGGGAACCGCGGCCCCGCTGGCGTCGGTGACAATGCCAGTCAGGCTGGCAGTGGATTGGGCTAGGGCAGGAATGGTTGCCGCACAAACAAGAATAAGCAAAACGAAAACGCAAAAGCACGCATCTCGAAACGATGACCTGGTTGCGACAGCTTTCATCATGCTGTTCCTCCTGGAGTCGAAGAAGGTTTGGACTTTCTCTCAGCCGTTTCCGCGGTTTGCTGGGAGAAGCGCGCCCGCGGAACAAGCGCGGTTTCATGAAAAACTGAAAATTTAGGGGATCGAGGCCCTGCCCCAACACGGCCCAGAGCGAAGCGGGCAATCGGAATGCCACAGACGGTATAGGATCGAGGTTCGGAGAAACATCCTCATATCAACAATTTATAGAGTTTGAGCAGATTCCCGGCTCTTGAGATGTGCTCCGATCTCCAAGAATCAGTAGGCTCCTACGAAATACGGAAGGCAGGGTGCGGCTGTGCGCCTCGCATTAAAGGCAACCCCAAGTGCAGGGAAGCTGCCGCTGACAACGCGATCTATTTCGGGCAGGAGGAGGGAAGGAGTAGTACTTGGCCTTCCTGGAGGACGTTCTCGTCTCGCAGATCCGGATTGGCGTGAGCGATGCAGGACCAGGCAATGCCGTGGCCGAGTTGGGTTTGCGCAATGGTCCAGAGCGTGTCGCCGTGCCGGACCGTGTACTTCGTTACTGCGAGCGAAGGAGCCAGAGAAGCCGGCACGACAATCTGCGAACCGACCTCGAGGAGCTCGGGATTACGGAGGCCGGGATTCAGTGTCAGGAGTTCTTGCCAGCGGTGTCCATCGCCAAGGCACGAAGCGGCAAGCTTCCAGAGAGAGTCGCCGGGTTTGACCGTGACGATCGTCAGCTTACCCGAGCTTCGCAGTGACGGTGCGATGCGCGCCGCTGGCTGTGTGGCAAGCGCGCTGGGGGCGTCCGGCGCGGGGAAGATAGCAGGAGGTGCAGGAGCAAACCCGCGCGGAGCAACAGGAGGCGCAGGCAGCGCGCGCGGCCGTTCGAAGGGGGACCGCTTGACGAACGGCCGCCACGGAGCGACCACTCGCGGAGCAGGTACAACGACCGTGGGAGGAGCCACGGTCACAGACGGAAGTAAGGGCTGGGTCGGCGGCTTGGGCGAGGCGAGCACGGGAGCGTCCGCGAAGGGAAGAGGAAATTCCGCGGAGCGCTGCAGTTGTTGTGATTCCTTTTCTCTGCGAAGGCGCCGCGCGATCTCGCCGAGCGGGACGTCGGCGGAATTTGCGGAAGGCGAAGCGGCATGGGCGTTTTGTGCGACGGTTGTGCCGCTCGCACCGTGTTGCAACTTTGCTGGGCCGGCAGGGGCAGCCGGCTGCTGATTTTTGCGGGCTTCGAACTCGGCGTGATCTTCCGGCGTAAGAATTTGCTCACGCTTCAGCTCTTCGCTGGTGTAAACGTGCCTGGTTTTTTTCTGCTGGTTTTGCCTGCGTGTGCGTTCCTGCCGTGCGACTTCCGCAACGCTTTGCTCCGGGTCTTGCGTCTGGGTTTGCGCTTGATTTTGGTTTTGTTGTGTTTGCTCTTGGGCGTGGCACTGCATGGCGGCCGCCAGTGCGACCGAAAAGGCCAGCAGAACGGACACACAACTACGAAGAGAGCCGCAAGGGAACTTCGCGGCAGTCAAGTGGCTGACCCGGGCTGGGGCGTCAAGATCAGGACTTGCCATGCAAAATCGACCGATGACGGGGACAACGCCTAGGACAACAGTATACCCAAAAAGGCCGTTCCAGAAAACAACAACTTTTTCCAGGTTTTCCAGAGAAGCACGGTCGCTAGGAGCGGTATCGACCGAGGGGCCGGCGCGACCATGTGCGGCCGGTCGAGGAATCCGAGTTCCAGAGTGAGTTGGAACCTTCCGGTTCTGGGCGCCGTGAATCGAGATCGCTCGTCGGGATGGAGCGTTCCGAGCTGTGCCAGGAAAGGCGTGCGAAACGAGCTTGATCATGAACCTGGACGTGCGCGTGAAAAGCGCGGCATGGCTCGGCGCGATGTTGGTTTTCTTGGCAGGAGTGGCGGGTCAGGACAAAGCGCAGGACCGGAGAAAGTTTTTGGATCCGTCAACGCCGGTGAGCGGCGATCCGCGGCGCATCCCGGTGAAGCCGGGACCAAGCGGACCGGACCGCGTTCTGGTTGACGGGACGGAGGCGGCCGCGCATCGAGCCACGCTGGTCATCGCGCGCAACAGAATTTTCAAGATTTTCCCGGCCTCGTCGACCGCATGGCCGCGAACGCCGAAGTAGCGGACGTTGCGGGCAAAACCATTCTTCCGGGACTCGTCGATCTGCACACGCACCTGACCTATCCGTTGACGGAAGGCGATGTGCAGCAGGCTCCGAGCGAAGCCGACGCGACGCTGCGCGTCGTCGAAAAGCTCCGCTACTTTTTCGAGAGCGGAATTACCGGCGTGCGCGACGTCGGTTCGCAGGGCGACGTCACCTTTCGCTTGAAAGAGTGGGTGCGTGAGGACCGGCTTGCATCGAGCGGGCGGTGGAAGCTGGAGCGGACCACCGTCGAGCATCTCATGCCGAGGACGGATGAGACGATTCAGTTTATGGCCAAGAAAGGTGTCGCCGCCGACACGACGCTGATTCCGTATGAAATTATCTTTGACGAGTGGGGTGGCTAATTTGGCTGGACTTCGCGTCGGTTCACGTTTTCAAACGAAGCCAATCTGGAGATGCTAAAGAAATTGCGGAGGGCAGGAATCAAGTGCGGAGTGGGAACAGAATTGGATGGTATCGCTACCTGCCCGGGCCGTACATTCGCGAGTTGAAGAACTTCGTGGCTGCCGGGTGGAGCGTCCGAGAAGCTTTGGTAGCGGCGACCAAGACGAATGCGGAGATTCTGGACATGGACGATCGCTTGGGCACGCTCGCTCCGGGCAAGCTTGCCGATGTGCTGGTGGTCGACGGCCGGCTCGATGAGAACTTGGACGAACTAAGCGGGCTGGACTTGGTGATCCGCGATGGCTACACGGTGGTCGAAGGAGGAAAGGTGACGATTCCGAGGCACCTGGTGACCCCGCAACCGAAAAAAGCCCAATGAGGAGGCCGGGTGCAAGGGCCCGTCGATCAGCAAGATACGGCCCAGGTGAGGCTGCCTTTTACCTCCCTCATGCGTGACCGGTTAACCGTATTCGATGGCTTGCCGGGGCCCTTTTCGTAAACGAAAGATTTTAAGGGTTTTTTCCCACAGGACCTGCAAATTGCTATTTGACACAGCACGTCCGCTTCCTTATACTCTCTTGTTTGTCAGGGAGGTAACTAACCTGAGTGGGGCGGCTCCGGAAATTTTGGAGCCGTTGAGTTGGAAGGGCATTATCTTCGGTCCCGGAACAAGCAAGACGGAATGGGAGCGAAGAGCGGCCGGAATGGGGCGCCAGCCCCGCAAAGCCGAGTAAGCCTCTCCGAACTGATACCAAGAGAATAGCTCTGCCTCTTGGAGTGCGTACGGAGTTTCTTGCTGGTTGTCCTCCGGATTCGCAGCAGACCTTTCAGCAACAGGGCACGCTCTCGCGCAGTTTTGTCCGCGCGCCTGGCGGGGGCGCGAAGTGTCCCGCGCGATAGTCTGGCTGCGGTGTGGCCGAAAGAGGGAAGACTGTGCCGACGTTTTCGCAATTGGTACGCATGGGCCGTGAAGCGGTCACGAGCAAAACGAAGTCGCCCGCGTTGGCGGGCTGCCCGGAGAAGCGCGGCGTGTGCATCCGCGTGTACACGCAGACGCCCAAGAAGCCCAACTCGGCGCTGCGCAAGGTGGCGCGCGTGCGCCTGACGAACGCCGTGGAGGTGACGACCTACATTCCCGGTATCGGTCATAACCTGCAGGAGCACTCGATCGTGCTGGTGCGCGGCGGCCGCGTAAAGGATTTGCCGGGAGTGCGCTATCACGTCGTGCGCGGGACGCTGGACGCTGCGGGCGTGGAGAACCGGAAGCAGGGACGGTCGAAGTACGGCGCGAAGCGGCCGAAAGCGGCGCAGGCGAAATAGCGGTTTCGCGAAGAGGACTTGAAGGAGCGATAGAGAGCGATGCCACGCAAAGGATTAGTTTCGCGGAGAGTCCAGGCGACCGACCCGGTTTACGGCAACGACCTGGTGGAAAAGTTTATCTGCTCGATGATGTGGGATGGCAAGAAGAGCACGGCGCAGCGTGTGTTTTACGGCGCGATGGACCAGGTGGCGAAAAAGACCAGCGACGATGCGTTGAAGATTTTCAAGAAGGCCGTCGAGAACGTGAAGCCGGTGCTGGAAGTGAAGACGCGGCGCGTGGGCGGCGCGAACTATCAGGTTCCGGTGGAAGTAAACCCTTTTCGCAGGCAGTCGCTGGCCATTCGCTGGCTGCTGCAGTATTCGCGGGAACGCGCGGGCAAGACGATGGTGGGCAAGCTGGCCGATGAACTGATCGACGCAGCCAATGCGCGCGGCGGAGCCATCAAGAAGAAGGAAGATGTGCATCGCATGGCGGAAGCCAACAAGGCGTTCGCCCACTATCGCTGGTAAGGAAAAAGGAAACAAGGATTGGTGCCATCGTGAGCGAAGCAGTTGCAATCCGGCCCGGAGACAAAAAGGCTGCGGGGAGCATGGGACGAGCATTCAAACTCGAGGACACCCGGAACATCGGGATCATGGCGCACATCGATGCCGGAAAGACCACCTCGACCGAGCGCATCCTTTATTACACGGGTGTGACTTACAAGATCGGTTCGGTCGACGAAGGCACGGCCACCATGGATTGGATGGAGCAGGAGCGCGAGCGCGGCATCACCATTACCAGCGCCGCGACCACCGCGGCGTGGGATCGCTCCGGCAAGAAATACCGCGTCAATATTATTGACACGCCGGGCCACGTGGACTTCACCGTCGAAGTGGAGCGCTCGCTGCGCGTCTTGGACGGTGCCGTGGCGATTTTTGACTCGGTGGCGGGCGTACAGCCGCAGTCGGAAACGGTCTGGCGCCAGGCGGACAAGTACCGCGTCCCGCGCCTCGCGGTCGTCAACAAGATGGACAAAATGGGCGCGGATTTCGACCACGTCATCCGCTCCATGCGGCAGCGCCTCGGAGCCCACCCCGTTCCCCTGCAGTTTCCCCTTGGCAGAGAAGACAACTTCATCGGGTGCATCGACTTCCTCGAACAGAAAGTGATTGTCTGGTTGGAAGAAACGCTGGGCGCGAAGTTTGAGGTCTTCGAGGTCGAGAAGCTCTGGGATGCGGCATTTGTCAGCTCGCGTCCCGATGTGGCTGCGGCCCTCAAGGGTTCCGCCATCGATAGGAAGTTTTACGAAGATCACCGCAACAAGGTGGTCGAATACGTCGCCGAACACGACGACGAGGTGCTCGACAAGTATTTGAACGAAGGCACGCTGTCGGTCGAGGAGATGCGCAAGTCCATTCGCAAGTCCACGCTGGCGATGAAAATCGTTCCCGTGCTTGCCGCGTCGGCTTTTAAGAACAAAGGCATTCAGCCGTTGCTCGACGCGGTTGTCGATTATCTCCCCTCGCCTGTCGATGTTCCCCCCGTGGAAGGAATCAACCCCGAAAATGACGAACCGATTCTGCGGCGCGCCGCCGACGACCAGCCCTTTTCGGCGCTGGCGTTCAAAATCATGTCCGACCCCTTTGTGGGCCACGTGACCTATATCCGCGCGTATTCCGGCATGCTGAAGGCCGGCAGCTACATTTACAACTCGACCAAGGGCAGCCGCGAACGCATCGGGCGACTGTTGCAAATGCACGCCAACAAGCGCGAAGAGATTGACGTGGTGTACGCCGGTGACATTTGCGCTTGCGTCGGGTTGAAGAGCGTTACCACCGGCGACACGCTGTGCGACGAAAACAAGCAGATCATCCTTGAAGCCATCGATTTCCCCGCCCCGGTTATTTCCGTAGCCGTTGAACCAAAAACGAAAGCGGACCAGGACAAGATGGGCCAGGCGCTGGCCCGGCTCTCGCAGGAAGATCCGACGTTCCGCGTGCACACCGACACGGAAACCGCGCAGACGCTGATCTCCGGCATGGGCGAATTGCACCTGGAAATCATCGTCGACCGCATGAAGCGCGAATTCAACGTAGAAGCGAACGTCGGCCGCCCGCAAGTGGCTTACCGCGAGACCATCCGCAAGAAGGCCGAAGCCGAAGGCAAGTACATCAAGCAGACCGGCGGGCGCGGCCAGTACGGCCATTGCAAACTCGAAGTGCATCCGCTGCCCAGTGCGGACCACGAAAACATGCACGAAATGTCTAGCGACGAGCTGGACGCGCTCGCAAAGTCTGTCGCCGGCGCGGGCGGCAAGTGGAAATTCGACAAGGAGCACCGCTTCCTGTTTGTGGACAAGATTTTTGGCGGCGCAATTCCCAAGGAATTCATTCCCCCGATCGAGGTGGGGATTCGCGAAGCCATGGATAGCGGTCCGCTCGCGGGCTTCATGATGGTGGACGTTGCCGCGGTGCTCGTCGACGGCAGCTATCACGATGTCGACAGTTCGGAAATGGCGTTCAAGATTGCGGGTTCCATGGGCTTCAAGGAAGCCTGCGCGAGGGCCAAGCCGGTGCTGCTCGAACCGATCATGAAGGTGGAAGTGGTGGTTCCGGAAGAATACATGGCAGCGGTTTTTGGCGACTTAAACTCGCGCCGGGCGCAGATTCAAGGTTCGGAAGTGCGCGCGGGCAGCCATGTGATTCGTGTGCAGGTTCCGCTGGCGGAAATGTTCGGCTACGCCACGGATTTGCGCAGCCGCACACAAGGCCGCGGGAATTTCACCATGCATTTTTCGCATTACGCGGAAGTGCCGGGCGGCCTTGGCGAGGAGATTATCGGGAAGGTGCGCGGCAAGAAGTAGATTCCGTAGATGACCGACGAATTCGACTGAGGAGCAGAAAACGAAATGGCCAAGGAGAAATTCGAGCGCAGCAAGCCGCACGTGAACATCGGGACGATCGGGCACATCGATCATGGCAAGACCACTTTGACGGCGGCGATCACCAAAGTGCTCAGCAAGCATAACCCGAAGG
>Ga0209055_1000009_pt1 | contig 133604 bp, 110 predicted proteins | sample GraSoiAngelo_110_FD_185875 | JGI IMG/M metagenome (GOLD analysis project Ga0209055, IMG submission 185875) | Grasslands soil microbial communities from the Angelo Coastal Reserve, California, USA - 14_0903_12_30cm (SPAdes) (version 2) | ecosystem: Environmental > Terrestrial > Soil >... | reverse complement strand
CTCACCCGAGAACCCGCCCACAAAGCGCCCGCCGCGAATCTCTCCTCGCGCCTCGAGCCGACGGTACACCCGCATGATGTCGCGCCACGGGGTCAGCAGCGTCTCGCGTGTCACGAGCCGCCGGAACACCACTCCGTAGCGGCGCAACAGCTGCCACGCCACCGCTTCCGCGACGGCCTCTTGCGGCAGCGGCGCCGTGGCCCGCACGCGGGACCACCGCCCCGCCGTCTCCACCCCGAACGGGGCGATATGCCCGCGCCGCCGGAACCCGCCAATGGGGCGGCGCCGATCGGACGGCACGAGCAGCGCCCGCAGCCCAGCAAAGCTGTCCGAGCTCACGAGCCCCCACGCGACCAGCTCACCCAGTCCCTTCTCCACTTCGGTGCGTAACAGTCCCGTCGCGTTCACGAGGTCGCCGAAGAACGATGCGCCCCGCTGGTCGAGCGCCTCGAGCACGGCGCGGGCCGAATGCGAGAGCGGGAGACTCGCCGGATCGGGCTGCACCGTCAGAGACCGCCAAACCGCTCCCCGCTCCCTGCGAAACAGCGCAATCGGCGTCGTGCGGATCGGCCCCGACTTATGCCCGTTCGACGACGCCGCCGGCGACAGCCGACCCCAGGCGATCTCCCCCGAGAGACACAGGCCGTCGAGCCACAACGGGTCGTACTCGCCGAGCCGGGCCGGAAGCACGTCGGCTTCCCAGGCACCCGCGGGCACTTCGTAGCCATCGAGCAGCTCGAGCACCGCGCCGAGCCCTTCCGGTCCCTCGGCCCGGGCGTCCGGTGCGACGCGCTGCCACCGCAACAGGAACCGCATGAAGTCCGCCGCCGTGACCGGCTCGATCTCCTGGCGCAGCCGGTCGAGCGTGTAGCGATGGATGCGGGCGAGCAGACGGCGCTCGCACCACTCCAGCTCCGCCACGCCGGGCGTGAACCGGCCACGTAGCACGAAGCCTTCGTGCTCGAGCGCGCCGAGCGCGAAGTCCACGTCCGCGACCGCGACGCCCAGCGAGCCTGCAACGTCGGCGGCCGTCGTGGGACCGACCGCCTCGAGCCGCCCGCGCACCAGCTCGCGCACCGCGTCCTCGCGCGTCCATGCCTTGGCGCGATCGCGCTCGGGCACGGTCAGGGCCGGCTCGCACTTGGCTCCGGGGAACACCGCCTCCAGCATCGGCAGTCGCTCGGCGGCGATCCAGAGTCGAGGCTCGCGCAGCAGTGTCGTCGCGCGCCCCGCCCGCGCCAGCTCATCAAACCACCCCTGCCATTCCGCATTCCGCGTTCCGCATTCCGCACTCGTCAGGGCACCGGTGACGAGTAACGCGTCGTGCAGCTCGTCGGCGGAACTGACGTCGGGCCAAGCCTCTTCGCGCACCCGATCGATCGCCGCCTGATCGAGCTTCCCGAGCTCCTCCGCGGTCTTCACGTCGAGCCCGCGTCGCGTGATCACCGCCTGGGTGCGGCGCTCCTCGAGTGGCGCGTCGTCGAGGAAGGCGTACGGCTTGGCGTTGATCACCTCGTGCGCGAGCGGTGACGGCTCCGTCGTGTCGCGCGCGACCAGCGTGAACTGCCCCGCCGCCATCCCCTCGAGCACGCGCTTCAAGCCGGGGAAGTCCATCGCCTCGAGCAGACAGTCCGCGATGGTCTGCTGCACCAGCGGGTGGTCGGGAATCTCGCGGTCTCCCACGAGGTTTTCCGGGCATGCGAGCTGGTCGGGGAACACGGCGGCGACCAGGTCCTCCGCATCCATGCGCTGGAGCGGCGTGGGGACCTTCTTGCCGCCGCGCGCGCGCAGCACGGCGAGCGCCCGGGTCGCGTTCCAGCGCCAGCGCGAGCCGAACATCGGCGCGTCGAGCATCGCCTGCACCAGCAGGTGCTCCGCCGTCTCGGGCTTCAGGTATTGGAACACGTCCTCGAGCGGGAAGCTGTGCTGGGGGCCGAGCGACAGGACGATCGCGTCCTCGGTGGCGGCCGCTTGCAGCTCGAAGTTGAAGCTGCGGCAGAACCGCTTGCGGAGCGCGAGGCCCCACGCGCGGTTGACCCGGCTCCCGAAGGGCGCGTGCAGCACCAGCTGCATCCCGCCCGCCTCGTCAAAGAAGCGCTCCAGCACCAGCGTCTCCTGCGTCGGGATAACCCCGAGGATCTTCTGCGACGCCTCGAGATACTCGACCATCTGGCGCGCCGCGGGCTCGGGGACCCCGGGGATCTCACCCGCGAGCCATGCCGTCGCCTCGCGGGCGTCTGCCAGCCGACCGCCGACATCCCGGCGCAGCCGGGACACTTCCTGCGACAACTCCGGCGTACGACCCGGCGCCTCGCCGAGCCAGAAGGGAATCGATGGTGGCTGGCCCTGGGCGTCGACGACGCGCACCTGGCCCGACTCGATTTTCTGGATCAGATAGGACCGGTTGCCCAGCTGGAAGATGTCGCCCGGCATACTCTCGATGGCGAAATCCTCGTTGAGGGTTCCGACGAAGGTCTCCGTCGGCTCGAGGATCACCCGGTAGTCGCCGATGTCAGGAATCGCCCCGCCCGACGTGAGCGCGGCGAGCCTGGCGCCGCGGCGCGCGCGTAGCCGGCGATTCACACCGTCGTAATGGACGTACGCGCCCCGCCGCCCCCGCCGCGTCGTGAATCCCTCGGCGAGCATCTGCACCACGGCGTCGAAGTCCTTGCGCGAGACGTCGCGGTACGGGTACGCCCCCCGCACCGTCTCGAACAACGCATCCTCCTGCCACTCCTCGCATGCCACCGTCGCCACGATCTGCTGGGCCAGGATGTCGAGCGGGTGCGCCGGGATGATCAGCCGGTCGAGCTGGCGCTCGTGCGCCGCCCGCACCAGCGCGGCACACTCGATCAGCTCGTCGCGCGACAACGGGAACAACCGGCCCTTGGGCACGGCGGCGAGGTGGTGTCCCGATCGACCCACGCGCTGCAGCAGCGTCGCGATCGACCGGGTCGAGCCGATCTGGCACACCAGGTCCACGGCGCCGATGTCGATCCCCAGCTCGAGCGAGGCGGTCGCGACCAACGCCTTGAGCTTCCCTTCTTTGAGCCGGGTTTCCGCGTCGAGGCGCTTTTCCTTGGACAGGCTGCCGTGATGCGACGTCACCTGGTCCGCGCCCAGCCGTTCGGAGAGATGCAGCGTCAGCCGCTCCGCCAGCCGGCGCGTGTTCACGAACACCAGTGTGGTACGATGCTCGAGGATCAGCTGCACCAGGCGCTCGTAAATCTCCTCCCACACCTCGGCGGCCATGACCGCCTCGAGCGGTGAAGAGGGAATTTCGATCGCCAGGTCGAGCCTGCGCGCGTGTCCCGAGTCGACAACGCAGGTGTCCGTTGTCGGGTGTCGACTCCCGGAGAGGAAGGCGGCGATGTCCTCGATCGGTTTCTGCGTCGCCGAGAGTCCGATGCGCTGCAAACGCCGGCCGGTGAGGTGCTCCAGCCGCTCGAGCGACAGCGCCAGGTGGCTCCCCCGCTTGTCGCGCGCCACGGCGTGGATCTCGTCCACGATCACGGTCCGCACGCCGCGCAGCATCTCGCGGGCGCGCTCGGACGTGAGGATCAGATAGAGCGACTCCGGGGTGGTGACGAGGATGTGCGGGGGCCGCCGCACCATCTCCTGGCGCTCCGCGCCCGGCGTGTCGCCGGTGCGCACCAGCGTGCGGATCTCCACATCCGGCAGGCACAGGGCTTCGAGCGTGCGGCGAATCTCAGCGAGCGGCTCCGCCAGGTTCTTCTGCACGTCGTTGGAGAGCGCCTTGAGCGGCGAGACGTACACCACCTGCGTCCCGTCGGCGAGCGTCCCGTCCAATCCTTGACGCAGCAACGAGTCGATGGCGGCGAGGAATGCCGCGAATGTCTTGCCAGAGCCCGTCGGGGCCGCGATCAGCGCATTGCGGCCCGCTTGGATGAGCGGCCACGCACGTTGCTGCGGCTCGGTGGGCTCGCGGAAGCGGGACTCGAACCAGCGCTCAATGGCGGGATGAAAACCGGACAACGACATCCTGAAATATGGCGAAGATTTACCGAAGGAGCGACACCCCCCGCGACGCCGCGATGCGTTCCACGGTCTCCCCGATCTTGTTGTTCGGCGTCGACGCGCCCGCCGTCACACCCACCGTGAGCGGCCCGCTCGGCAACCACCCGGTCACTACCTGCTCCTCCTTGGCCCCTACGGGACGGAAGCGGATCGCCCCGGTCTCCGGATCGATGCAGCTCGCGTCTTCTATGTGATAGGTCGGTGCTCGGTCATGACAGATGGCGGCGAGGTGGGTCGTGTTGCTCGAGTTGTATCCCCCGATCACGACCATCAGGTCGATCGGCTCGGCGATGAGCTTCAGCACCGCGTCCTGACGGTCCTGGGTGGCCGAGCAGATCGTGTCGAACGTGCGGAAGTGGTCGGGCAACGTGGCCTCACCATACCGCTTCGCCAGGCTCCGCCGGATCTCGGCCGCGATGGCAAGGGACTCCCCGGAGAGCATCGTAGTCTGATTCGCCACGCCGATGCGCCGCAAATCGCGAGCGGGATCGAAGCCAGGCGACATCTTCCCCTCAAAGAGCAAGGCGAACTGCTCCCCGCTCCCCGCTCCCTCTATGTACGCACACACCTCACGCGCTTCCGCCATGTCGCGCACCACGAGGTACTTCCCGCTCGGGTACTTGGTGACCTGGCTCGACGTGGCCTTCGTCTCCTCGTGGTAGCACTTGCCGTGGATCACCGCGGTGAACCCGTCCTTGGCGTAGGAGTCCACGCGCTTCCACACGTTGAGTACCGATCCGCAGGTCGTGTCCACGAGCACGCATCCGACCGCGCGCAGCCGTTCGAAATCCTTCACGGTGACCCCGAAGGCCGGAAGAATGACGACGTCCGCCGGGGTGATCTCGTGGAAGTCGAACTCACCGTCATCCGGCCGCTGCAGGAACTCGACCCCCATGGCCTGGAGCTTCTTGTTGACGTGCGGGTTGTGGATGATTTCGCCGACCAGGAACACACGGCGCTCGGGAAACTTGGTGCGGGTTTCGTACGCGTACTCGACCGCGCGGTCCACTCCGTAACAGAACCCGAACTCGCGGGCGAGCTTGAAGGTCAGGTCGCCGACGGCGAGGACGTAGCCGTGGGCGCGGATGCGATCCACCACCTGGCTGTGATAGTCGGCCGCGAGGGCCCCCTCGATGTCGCCCTTGAGGCCGAAGCCGCGTCGGAAATAGGTCTGTTCCACGACGTCAATCTAACCGTGCACCGCGCCCATCGCGCACGACATCCATGACACGCTGCACCGCCAGGCCGTCGTAGAACGTAGCGGGCTCTCCCGCGGCGGGCCGGCCCTCGAGCACGGCGACCATATCCCGCATCAGCCGCACGAACGAGCGGGCCCACATGTTGTTGGGGGCGGTCTGCTCCCACAGGTCATCCGGCACGCTGGCATCCTCGAGCGGCCCGCCGGGGCGACCGATCTCGAGCGACGTCTCGCCCGTCAACACGAGCGTGCCGTCGCGTCCGGTGATCTGGGCGAAATGTCCGGGCCCGTGCGACGCCACCGTCGTCAGCGTGATGGTGGCAACCGCGCCGCTCGCGAGCCGCATCACGAAGCTCGCGTATTCGTCCGCAGTCACGGGGCGCCGCACGCGCTGCTCGTCGTAGCGCTCGGCAACGAACGTGGCCGCCCGGCCGCCGACCTCGACGACTTCACTCCCGGTCCAGAAGCGGCACAGGTCGATGAGATGGGACCCGACCGCGCCCAGGATGCCGCCGCCCCTCGCGGCATCGTACCACCAGCTCCAGGGAGCGTCGAATGCCTGCGGCCGCCCGTCGCCCCGCACGTACGGTCTGAGCACGAGCTCGAGGTGGAGGACCGGTCCGATGGCGCCGACCTGGATCAGCTGCCGCACCTTGCGCCGATTGGGTTCGTAGCGCAGCTCGTGGTCGATACGGGCCAGCCCACGGCTCCGCTCCGCGACCTCGAGCATCTCCTCCGCCTCCCGGACCGTGAGCGCCATCGGCTTCTCGCACAACACGTGCTTCCCCGCCTCCAGGGCCGCGATCGCGTGACGGGCGTGGGCGTCGGGCGTCGAGGACACGATGACGAGGTCGACCTCGGGAGCGCGGGCGAGCGTCTCACCGCTCCCGAATGCGTTGGGAATGCCGAACTCCGCCGCGACGGCGCGGGCGCGCTCCATGCTGCCGCTCGCGATCGCGGTCACCGCTACCCCCGGCACGAGGCGCAGCGCCGGGACCTGCACCCGACGCGCGAACCCCGTGCCGATCAGCCCGACCCGCAGCGTCACAATGTCGTCCGGCAGGAGACGGCTTCCGTTTCGAGCGGCACCGCCTCGAACGACGCCTCGACCGCCACGCGCCCCGCGGCAGCGGTCTCGAGTCCGGTGCCACGCGCGACAACCGTGAGAACAGCGCCGGTCGCCCGCACCTCGACGACGCCGCTGTCGAGCGCGAAGCCCCGGGCCATGTCCTTCATCATGTACCGCACGCCGACCGTCGCGCCGCGCGGCGATACCGTATCACCCCGCTGCAGCAGCGGCCACGGGCCGGCCGCCGGCGGTCCGCCGCCGCTTCCGCGCAGCCACATGATGACACCGTTCCCGTCAGCAGACCCCTGCAGCAGCAGTCCTTCCTTCCCCGGACCGCCGCCGCAGCGCCGCGCGCGCGCCGGAGCTTCGAATCGGACGGTGTCTTGGCGCGGGAAGGTAACGAGGGCGTGTACGCGACCCCCCTGCTCGGACGCGCTGCCGCAGGCCGCGCACGGCACCGCGAGCGCGAGGGCGAAGAATCGAGGCAGTTTCAGAGGGAGGCTCGCGCGCCCGGCGGGGTCGTGATACCGAGGATCGCGCGCGCAGCAGCGGTCGTCAGCGTGTGCGGCGCCAGGGCCTCGACCAGCCCCGGAGGCAGAGGCTGCGGCTTCAGGCCCTTACGGTCCACACAGACCAGCACCATCCAACCCGCGGCCCCGAGCCGCGGCGGGTCGTCGCGCAGCACGTCGAAGTTGAGGGTCATTGACTTGGTGCCGACCCGGCCAACGTACGTCGCCACGCGCAGCCGGTCATCCAGCCGCGCGGGGAGGTAGAACTCGCTATGAACGGCCTTGCGCGGCAGAAAGATGTCGTAGCGGTCGAACACGCGGGCGTAGGCGAGGCCGCAGGCACGGAACAGCTCCGTCTCGGCGATCTCGAAGAACCGGACGTAGGACCCGTAGAAAATGATGCCGGCGAAGTCCACGTCGGACCACCGGACATACTCTTGGATGATGTACGGCTTGGCGGGCATCGCTTCCCGAACGGTGAAGCCCGAGCGGGAAGCTAGGGGGCGTGATATCCCCACGCCAGGATGACGGAGCGGCGCTAGACGCGCGTCGCGGCCCCGGAGCCCCCGTTCCCGTTGGGCCGGAGCCCATAGGCTCGCAACCGGCGCCACAACGTGGTTCGGCTGATGCCGAGCCGTCGCGCGGTCTCGGCCAGCTTCCCATGCGTCACCTCGAGCGTGTCGAGGATGGCTTGGCGCTCGCGCTCGGCCAGCGTCGGGCTGTCTCCGCTGGCCCCGGGTAGAAACACCACTTCACCGAGTTCGAGCGAGCCCTGCTTCAGCGTGCGCGTCCGGCCGCCGAAGGCCATGAGCCGCTCGCGCAGATTATCGCCCCGTTGGGGCGCGCCGCCCCCGAGCGCGTCGAGGGTACGCCGCGCCCGCTGGTTCGCGTACAGGATCCGGCCATAGGGGTCGAAGACGACCACGCCCTCGCTGAATGTTTCCATCACGGCCTGCCCGAGCGGGGCGAAGCCCAGCGGGGCCGGGAGACTGGGGGTCTTTTCTCTCGCAGGCATACGTCCTTGCATTAGCTGAGGTTACGCGTCAGGGTTCCAGACAGCACCACATAAGCAAGACCCGCGGAGCGTGCGGAGGTCACAACTCGCGGACGCGGCTGCTAGCGACGCCGGCCCCCCCGACCCCCCCTCCCACGGCCGCCTCGGCCGCTCCGTGCGAGGCGCTGCCGTTCTCCCCGGGACAGGCCGCTCAACTGGCGGCGCAGGTCCTCCAACGAATCGGACCGCACCGCCTCGCGCTTGCCCCGGAGCACTGTGAAGCGGACCGGCCGGTCGAGCGGGGGCAGATCGCGCGGTTGCAGGCGCCGTGCCTGGCCCTCCTTGAGACGCAACCGCACCACGCCGATCCCCTGCTCCACCTCGTAATCCACGGGCACGCGATCCCCGTAGAGGTGGACCGATGCCGGGAGCGCATCCAGGGCACGGCGCTCGGCTTCCGGCACCATCTGATCTACGTCGAGCTCGAGCCGTGCGTTGATGAACTCGTCCCACGAGCCGACCCGCGCGAGCTGGGCCGCGAGCCGGCCGGTCACGTGTTCCGTGGCCGCTTGCGTCAGCCGCCCGCCCGAGCGCCGCCAATAGGATCCGAGCCGCTCGAGCGCGCGCCGGACCCGTGCCTGATCGGGGTGCGGCGTATGGCCGGCGAGCAGGGCCTCCACCAGCGCCGCCCGCGCGGCGTCGGCGAGCTCCGGGGGGAACGGGCTCGGGAGGGGCTCGACGTCGCGCTCGAGCAGGAACCCGAAATAGCCGACCGTCCGGACCCGCATCAGGCCCTCGTACCGGCGTTGTCGCTCGAAGACGACCGTGGGCGCGCCGCGCCGCGCATAGCGGCGGATGGCACGCTCCGACAACTGCGTTCCCTCGATGCTGGCGCGCGGCACGCCGAACCGGTCCGCGAAGTAGCGCAGCGTGCCGGCGACGGCGCCCCAGCTCGAGCACACCGACCCGCGGCTCACGCGGGCCTCGCGACCGTCCGCCGTTTCCTCGTCGATGACCAGATCGAACGGCTGGATCTTGGCCACAAGGTCCGCGAACACGGCCAGGGTCTTCTCGCCTGCGTGGGGCAGCCGCTCGGGCAGGGGAAGCTCGAGCTGCCGGTACACCGAGGCCAGCCCAAGCGCTACATCCTCGATTGCCTTCACGAGCACGCCGCGGCCTTCGGCCCAGCGATCGACGCTCTCACGGAACAGGTGGCGCGGCAGACCGTACACCTCGCCCAGGTAGCCGTGTTTGTTGACCGCCTCGGCGTAGACGTTGTACGCCGTGAGGTGGTCGCTTCCGGACACGATCAAGCCTCGCAGGTCCCGCTCCTCGCGCGTCATGCGGTGCAAGGACTCGACACTCGCCGCGACGGCCACCATCGGAACGAGGTCGGGATCGGCGTGATAGAGCAACTCGCCCCAGGGTCGCTCGACCGGCATCGCCTCCACGTCGCGGCCGTAGCGGGTCAGTCGCCCGCGCTCGATCAAGCCGCGCTCGGTGAGCAGCTCGACGGCGTCGCGGTACGCCTTGCGGTCGAGCGGCACGGGCAGGTCGAGCTCGCGCGCGTCCACGCCGAGCGCCGCGCAGGTAATCGCCACCCGCTCCGCGTCTCCGGCGAGCTGGAACTCCGGCGGCGTCGGCCGCAGCTCGTCGAACACGAGCTCCCGGTCGCTCAGGATGTAGACCTCGCCCCCTTCCACGCGTCCGTGCACGCGTCCCGCCATCTGGAGGATTTCATTCGCGCCGAGGTAGAGCCGCGTCAGCACGTTGCGACCCCGCTCCACGACGTTGGTGTAGCGCGCGTCGTAGATCACCACGGTGTCGAGGCCGCGGATATTGAGCGCCGACTGGCCTGCCGCGGTCATCGCCAGCAGAAACGGCCGGCGCACCTGGCCGTCGAGGAAGGGTCGGATGACCCGGATCGGCTCGCCCCCGTGGTAGAACGCGGTCGGCAGGCCCTGCCAGCGGTCGCCGAGCTCCTTCGCGATCTGCTCGACCTCGGCCCGAGTGGGCACGAACACCGCGACGCCACGCCGCTCCCGCAGGACCTCCTTCATGAAGCGATCGTTCAGGAACTCGAGCGGCTGCTGGGGCAGGACGCGCACATCGGCCGCCCGCGCGGGATCGAACGCCCGGGTCTCGAGGACCTCAACCGATCCCAGGTAGCGGGCGTAGAACGCCGGATCCACCGTGGCGGAAAGCCAGATGAAGCGGCAGCCCGCTCGCTTGCCGAGCGCCAGGCACAGCTCGAGCTCGGCCGACGTCTGGTGGATCTCATCCACGACGAGGGTGTCCCGCGCGGTGATGAGGCCGTCCTCGAACCAACGGCGCGCGATCCCGGTGGTCACGATCACGACGTTCCAGGTCGGCGTCTCGGGCGTGGCTTCCCGCTCGCGGTTCACGACGCCGACCTTGAGCGGCGCTTGCAGGATCGTCGTCGCAATCGGCCGGATAGCGAGCGTCTTGCCCGTGCCCGTCCCGGCAACGATCCCGAACCCCCGCCCCGATGCCGCGAGGCGGGAGATGTCCTCACCGTGCTCTCGGGCGAGGAGCGTGTCGATATCGAGGCTCATCGCGAGCTCGATGGTTTCGCAGGCCGCGCGGGTCGGGGCGATCACCACGACCCGCCCGGTGGCGGGCTCCGCGGCGAGGAAGGCGTTCGGATCGGGGGGAAGGAAGTGGTCGCGGGAAATTCGCACGGTCGCAATATAGATTAGCGGTGGAGGCAGAGATGATTCGTCGACCCGTGACGTGCCTGGTGATCGTGCCGTGGCTCGCGGTGGCGCCGCTCGTCGCACTCGCACAGCGGCTCGAACGCACTCCCGAGAACCCCACCCGAGAGCAAGTCGAGGCGCAGCTCCGCTATCAAACGGGTCGCGTCACCCTGTCCCGCGGTCTCGCGACCCTCGACCTCCCCGGGGACTTCCGATATCTCGACCCGCAAGAAACCGCCATCGTGCTGCGCGCCTGGGGCAACCCACCCGGCCGCGAGACCCTGGGGATGCTCGTGCCCGCGGGTGTCCATGTGCTCACTCCCGAGGGTTGGGGGGTCATCATCAGCTTCAGCGAAGACGGCTACGTCAAGGACGACGACGCGGCGAAGATCGACTACCGTGAGCTCCTCAGGAACATGCAGCAGGCGACCCGCGAAGCGAATCCCGAGCGCGCGAAGGCCGGGTACGCCACCGTGGAGCTCGTTGGGTGGGCCGAGCCCCCGCGCTACGACAGTGTGGCCCACAAGCTCTACTGGGCGAAGGACCTCAAGTTCACGGACGATTCGGCGCACACGCTCAACTACAACATCCGCGTACTGGGCAGACGCGGGGTGCTCGTGCTCAATGCCGTCGCCTCGATGAATCGGCTCGAGTCCGTCAAGCGCGCCATGACGAACGTGATCGGCTTCGTCGAGTTCAACGGGGGTCATCGCTACGCCGACTTCGTCCCCGGCACGGACAAGGTGGCCGAGTACGGCATCGCGGCGCTGATCGCGGGCGGTCTTGCCGCGAAGGCCGGGCTGTTCAAGGTGCTGCTGGGAGCGCTCATCGCCCTCAAGAAGTTCATAGTGCTGGGGCTCGTCGCGGCGGCGGCGTTCCTCCGCAAGCTGTTCGGCCGCAAGCCAACCGACGCGGGGGCGAAGCCCTGAGCACGGGACAAAAGAAAACGGGAGGCGCGCGTGCGCGCCTCCCGCTTTGCGACCGTACCTGCGGCACTGTCTAGGGCGTCAGCCGCCGCATCCGGAACCTCCCTTGGCACGCCGCACTCCGGTGGTACGGCCCACGTGACACGTCAATCATGGTCGCGGTCGTAATCCCGATCGTCATCGTAGTAGTAGCGGTGATGATGATGGCGATGCCGAACCACGTAGACCCGCCGCGCCACGAACAGCGGGGGCCGGTAATAGAATGCGCGCCTGTGTGGGTAGTAGACGGACGGCCGCCCCAGGATGACGACTCCGGTCACATACGGCCGCGGTACGCCGAAACCGACCGCGACGCTGACGCGCGTCTGCGCCGCCATCGGCGCAGCACCGAGCGCGAGCGCCATTCCAACTGCCAAGAGCACACGTTTCATAGGTCACCTCCGGCCGGGCCTTTCTGGAAAGGTCGTGCCAGACGCGACGGCGCCGTCGCAACGGCAACTGCCGAGGGGACTTAGGACGCCGGCGCGGGAGGCGGCGGGAGCGGCACAGTGTCACCTGGCCGGGTCACTCCTGTCCGCAGGGTCCCGCCGCAGGCGTCAACGCGACGGTGGCGGGGCGACCTGCTGCATCAGTCGCACGACTTCTCCGGGCTCGGCGTGGCGTCCCAACGCCTTCTTGGAGAAAATGCGACGACCATCGACCTCCACTTCGAACACGCCGCCCGACGACTGGATCAACTTCACGTCGGCGTGGGGGTAGGTCTTGCGGAGCTCGGCCGCCAGACCGGCGGCCCGTGGCTCGTAGTTTCAGACGACGCAGTATTCGATCGTGACGCGCATGCGGTAAACGATAGTCGCGCTTGACAGGTCACGCCAAGGGGCCGACCTTGCTCCGAGCTTGCCCATGAGTGCCTTCTCCCGCCTCAAAGCGTCGCCGGGCCTGCTGGTGCGGGCGCTCGTCGCGCTCGGTGCCGTGGCGGCGGTCGCCGCAGGGCTGGCGGCCTTCGCGTTCCGACCGGTGCCGCTCGGCGCGGACGTCGCGGAAGAGATCGCGGTGCTCGTCGTGGTCGGGGCGTTGACCCGGCGCTACGGCATCGCCCTCCCGGGGAACGGGTTCTCCTCATACATCCTTGGCGTCACGGCGTACGCCATCCTCGACCACGGCTGGCCGTTCGGCGTCGTGGTGGCGTCGCTGGCGATGATCGCGGGCGACCTCGCGCTGCGCCGTCTGCCCGTGGCGGGGGCGCTCGACAACGCCGCGCACCTCGCGACGGGCGCGGCCCTGGCGGGGCTCGCGTATGCCAGGCTCGGCGGGGCAACGGGTCCGCAGGCGCTCACTGCGAGCAATCTCGTGCCCCTCGTCGCATTCCTCGTCCTCTTGCCCTGCATCGCGAACGGCACCTTCTACATCGAGCTGGCACTCGGGCGCACCTTCGCCTGGGTGGACGCCGCCCTCACCGCGCGGTGGGAAGCCGTCGTGTACGCCTGCTCGGTGGGTCTGGCCCTCGCATGCCTCGCTCTCGCACACGCGAGCATCGACATGATCGGGTTTCTCGTCATCGGCGCCGTGCTCGTGAGCGCCGCGGTCGCGAGCGTGTCGGTCATCCGGCGGGGGGTTCACGCCGATGAGCTCGCGCTCATTCAGGGCTTGTCGCAGGCGATCGCGCGGGACATCAGTCTGGCGAAGAGCTTCCCACGGATTCAGGAGCTGGCCCGGCGGTTGGTTCCATGGGAGCACATGGGCTTCGCGCGCTACGATGCGGGGACGAACGAAATGGAGCTCGTCGCGGACACCGCGACGGGCCATCGCGGCCCCGACAAGGTTCGCTTCGACGCTAATGTCGGACTCTCCGGCGAGGCCGTGCGGCGGCGGCGGCCAATCGTGGCGGGCGCTCTCGCTCCCGAGCACGTGGTCGTGTCCGGTCGGGAAACGCCCGGCTCGGAGGTGGTGGTCCCGCTGTATCACGCCGGGCAGCTGGTGGGCCTTTGGAGTGTACGTCACTCCAATCCCGGCATGTACCACGACGCCGACGCCGACATGCTGGCGCTGTTGGCACCGCAGCTCGCCTTGATGCTCGCAATCGAAGGCTCGGTTCAGCCGGTGGTCGGCGCGTCGGATCGCACCAGTGCCTACATCCAGACGCTGACGGCCACGACCGAAGAAATCCACGCCTCGAGCCAGGAAGTCGCAGCAGCGGCGCGTCGCGCCAGCCAGGGGGCCGCCCAAGCCGCGAGCCTCGTCAGCGCGCTGGCCCGCGACTCGGAACAGCTGACCCACCACGCCGCGGAGGTGGCCACCGCGGGCACCGAGACTCGCGACTCGGGCGCGCAGATGGAGCAGACCACGGAGAAGGTCCGCCTCGCCACCCAGACCGCCGTCCGTCGCCTGACCGATCTGGGTGTCACGACCGAAGAGAGCGCCCGCGAGGTACGGCGGCTGCGCGACGTGGCGGAGCAGGTCGAGAAGTTCTCGGAAACCATCGGCTTCATCGCCAACCAGACCAACCTGCTCGCCCTCAACGCCACGATCGAAGCGGCGCGCGCCGGGGTTCACGGGCGGGGCTTCGCGGTGGTGGCAGATGAGGTCCACAAGCTCGCCGAAGCAAGCGGTCGAGAGGCGCGCAACGTCGGGAAGTCCGCACAAGAGACGCGCCGGGCGCTCGACCGCGCCGCACAGCTGCTCGAGCGCATCCGCGGCGATCTCGGGGACGTCGTGCGCAGCTCGAGCGACTGGGTACAGGACCTGACCCGCATTGCAGAGGCGGCGGGGGGCACGGCCCGCGCCGGGAAACAGGTCGCGGAGCTGGCGCATGGCATCAGGGAGCGGTCGGCCAGAATCAATGAGTCGCTCGAGCAGGCCAAGGCGGGTGCCCACTCCTCGACGCAGGAAGCCGAAGCCGTCGCCGCCGCTGCCGCGGAGCAACTGCAGGCCATCGAAGGTCTGGCGCATGGCGCTACCGAGCTGGCGGCGCTCGCCGACAGCCTTGCCAAGGCAGTCCGGTTCGTGCGCGGCGAGAACGGGCGACAGTAGCTACGTGACCCACGTCACCATGCCGGCCTCCGGGGTTTCTAACCGGAGGCCGAGTTATTACCGTAGGGCCGGCCCTAGCGGAGAAGATGGTGCGTGCGAACACTCGCGGTCCTAGGAGTAGCGCTCACGTGCGGGAGCTCCAGCCTCCCCGCACAGCGCGCGCACCAGTTCGAGTTCGGGGCGTTCGGATCGTTCACGCGTTACGACAAGGTCTTCAACCTGGACTCCCAGATCGGCGGCGGCGGTCGGCTGGGGTACTTCTTCAGCAACGTCGTCAGCGCAGAGTTCGACGCGGGCTACCAGAGCCCCAATCCGAAGACCGGCAGCGCCTCTCCCACACTGGCTCACGGCAGCGCCAGTCTGGTGCTGAACTTTGGAACCGCCCGCAACCTCTTCTATATCCTCGGCGGGTACTCCCGGCTCGACTTCGAAAAGACGGCGCCATACCGCTTCACGGACGATGCCGTTCACGGCGCGATCGGCGATCGGATCTTTCTCGGCGACCGAGCCGCCCTCCGCTTTGAAGTGCGTGGCTTCTACACGCCCAACACGGACTTCGCCGGCGGTGACTGGGCGGGTCACGTCGTCGGCTCGCTCGGTTTGTCCGTCTTCACCCGGAGCGGCCCGGCACCAGACGAGGACCATGACGGAGTGCCCGACCGGCGCGATGCCTGCCCCGACACGCCTGTCGGCGCCACGGTCGATGCGCACGGATGCCCCACTGACTCGGACCGCGACGGCGTGTACGACGGGCTCGACCAGTGCCCTGGTACGCCCGCGGGGGCGCGCGTCAACGCCAAGGGCTGCCCCGCTGACGCCGACGGCGATGGCGTGCTCGACGGTCTCGACCAGTGCCCCGGCACGCCTGCCGGCGCGCGCGTCGATGCCAAGGGCTGTCCGGCAGACGCGGACGGCGATGGCGTGCTCGACGGCCTCGACCAATGCCCCGGCACGCCCGCCGGCGCGGTCGTCGACCCGGCCGGTTGCCCGCTCGACTCGGACAAAGACGGCGTCCCGGACGGGCTGGACAAGTGTCCCAACACCCCGCCGGGGGCGGAAGTGGACGATGTCGGGTGCCAGCGCTTCCGAGACTCGGACGGGGACGGCGTAGACGACGCGAAGGACCGCTGCCCGGGCACGGCCCCCGGCACCCGGGTGGATGCCGCCGGCTGCCCGATTCTGTTCACGCCGGAGCGGACGCCGGTCATCCTGCGGGGTGTGATGTTCGAGACCGGGAAATCGGCCCTCAAGCCCGAGTCCTTCACGGTCCTCGACATCGTCGCACAGTCGCTGAACGCCAATCCGGATATCCGGATCGAGATTGCCGGCTATACGGACAACACCGGCTCGAGTGCCACCAACCTGAGGCTGTCGCAGGCGCGGGCGGACGCGGTGCGCGCGTACCTCGGGAGCAAGGGCGTCGCGCCGAGCCGCATGGTGGCGAAGGGGTACGGCGCGGCGAATCCGATTGCTGCCAACACGACGGCCGCGGGGCGCGCGCAGAACCGGCGCGTCGAGCTGCAACAGTTACCTTGAGCGCGTTCCGCGCGGGGAGCTGACATGAGACGGTTCGGGTTGCTGGCCGCCGTGCTGACGCTCGCGACGGGACGCCTAGCCGCGCAGCACGCCGGACAGGTCGAAGTAGGCGCGTTCGGCTCCTACACCCGCTACGACGCCACCTTCGGGCTCGCCCACAAGATCGGGGGCGGCGTCCGGATGGGATACCTGCTCGGCCGCATCGTCGGCGTGGAGGCCGATGTCCTTTTCCAGCCAGAGTACACCGTCACGCCGCCCGGCGGCACCACGTCCACGCTCGAGCCGCTGATCGGCAGCGCGTCTCTCGTGATCAATGCCGTGCATGCGAACCGACTCATGGTCTACGTGCTCGGCGGCTACTCGCTGCTCGACTTCGGCACCCGCGCGCCCTACCGCTTCACCGACAACGGCGTCCATGGCGGCGCCGGCGTTCGCCTGTTCCTCACTGACCGCATCGCGCTGCGGGTAGAGGGGCGAGCGATCTACAGCCCCAGCACCCAGTCGACGTTCGGCCCTACGACGGCAACGCATTTCCTGGGCACCGCCGGGCTCTCCGTGTTCCATCTGGGTACCCCGTCCAAGGATTCCGACCACGACGGCGTGCCCGACAACAAGGATGCCTGCCCTGACACGCCCGCGGGGGCTGCTGTGGACTCGAAAGGCTGCCCCATCGATTCCGACCGGGACGGCGTCCCCGATGGGATCGACAAGTGCCCCGGGACGCCGGCGGGCGCGCATGTCGATGCGACCGGTTGCCCGGTCGATAGCGACGCCGATGGCGTCCCCGACGGCATCGATCAGTGCCCCGGCACGCCGGCGGGGGCGCACGTGGACGCGAAGGGCTGTCCGGTCGACTCCGACGGAGACGGCGTGCCCGATGGTGTCGATCAGTGTCCCAACACGCCCCCGGGCGTCGCGGTCGACGCGGCCGGGTGCCCGCTGGATTCGGACAAAGACGGCGTCCCCGACGGCATCGATAAGTGCCCCAACACACCTGCGGGAGCCACCGTGGACGCGAGCGGCTGCCCGTTGGACACGGACCTCGATGGCGTGCCGGACGGCATCGACCAATGTCCCAACACACCGGCGGGCACCAAGGTGGATGCGGTCGGCTGCCCGCTGCCGGTCGAAGCGGTGAAGCCACCCTCGGCCGCGGCCACGCCCACCCCGCCAGGCAAGTGTCCGCCCGCGCCGCCCGGGAGCCAGGTGGACGCGAACGGCTGTCTCATCCTGTTCGCGCCCGAAGCCGCGCGGTCCCCGACGCCCGGCGCTCCACCGCGGCCCACGCTGGTGCTGACGGGCGTGAACTTCGAGACCGGCAGGTCCATATTGACGCGGGACTCGTACATGGTGCTCGATGCCGTCGCGGCCTCGCTAGTCGCGAATCCCGACATCCGGATCGAGGTCGCGGGCTACACCGACAGCACGGGAAGGAAGTTCACGAACCTGCGACTGTCGCAGGGGCGCGCCGCCGCCGTCCGTTTCTACCTGGCGCGCAAGGGCGTCCCGCCGCTCCGCATGGTGGTGAAGGGGTACGGCGCGTCGGGCTACATCGCGCCCAACAACACCGCCGCCGGGCGCGCGCAGAACCGTCGGGTGGAGCTGCACAAGCTGCCGTAGCGTGAGCGGCCGGGGCCTCGGTATGTTCTCCTGCCCCCATGCTCCGCCCGCTGGTGCTCCTGTTCGCCGTGGCGATCGCCGCCGCGCCGGCACCGCCTGTCGCGGCGCAGCAACCGCGCCGCACGCCACCGGCCCGGCGCCGTCCTCCCCCGGTCACGGCCCCGAGGATACCGACCCCGCGGTCGGTGCTGGGGTTCGAGCCGGGCGACGACAGGAAGCTCGCCGATTGGCCGACCCTCGTCCGCTACTACCAGGCGCTCGCCTCGGCGAGCGATCGGATGCGGTACCGCGAGCTGGGGCACAGCACCCTCGGCGCCCCGATGATTGCGCTCGTGATCTCGAGCCCGCAGAACCTGCGGGCCCTGGACCGCTACCGGGAGCTCAATGCGAAGCTCGCGGATCCCCGGGGCTTCAAGACCGCCAAAGAAGCTGAAGATGTGCTTCGCGGCGGCAAGACCATCGTGCTCATCACCTCGGGCATCCACTCGACGGAGGTCGGCGGGCACCTGAGCCCCGCGGTGCTCGCGTACCGACTCGCGAGCGACACCAGCCTCGCGACCCGAGCGATCCTCGACAATGTGATCCTTTGGCTCGTGCCGTCGCTCAACCCCGACGGGGTCTCGATCGTCACCCGTTGGTACAACCGGACGCTCGGCACCACAGCCGAGGGCACCGATCCACCCGAGCTGTATCACCACTACGCGGGGCACGACAACAACCGCGACTGGTACGCGTTCACCCAAGTCGAGACGCAGCTGGTAGTGGACTCGATCCACAACGTCTGGCACCCGCAGATCGTGCACGACATTCACCAGCAGGACACCGATGGGTCGCGGCTCTTCCTGCCGCCCTACCTGGATCCGATCGAGCCGAACGTCGATCCCCTGCTGGTCGACGGCGTGAACGCCCTCGGCACCGCCATGGCATGGGCGCTCGCCGGGCAGGGAAAGACGGGGATCGTGATCAATGCGGTGTACGACGCATGGACGCCCGCCCGCGCGTACCAGCATTACCACGGCGGCGTACGCATCCTGTCGGAGGCGGCGAGCGCGAACCTCGCGTCGCCCATCGACCTCCCTGCCGATCAGCTCGCCACGCGCGGCCGGGGCTTCAATCCGCGCGAGCGCTCCTGGAACCTCACGAATCCCTGGCCGGGCGGCCGTTGGACCCTGCGCGACATCGTGACCTACCAGACCGACGGAGCCTACGCTCTGCTCGAGAACGCGGCTCGCTACCGCGACCGCTGGCTCGCGAACTTCCTGACGATCGAGGGGCGCGCCGTCCGCGGCTGGAAGGGCTGGCCCTACGCGTACGTCTTGCCGCGACAGCATCAGGATTCCGTCGGGCTCGCGACGCTGCTCGGCATCCTGCATCGCGGGCAGGTCGAGGTTCGCACCGCGCTTCACCCCGTGGCGGTCGGCACCCAGCGGTTCCCCGCCGGGAGCTATGTCGTGGCATTGCGCCAGCCATACGCCGGGTTCGCCAAAACGCTACTCGAGCCGCAGCGCTACCCCGATCTCCGCCTGTACCCGGGTGGCCCGCCGCTCCCGCCGTACGACGTCACCGCCCACACGCTGCCGTTGCTGATGGGCGTGACCGCCGTGGCAGCACGCGATTCGCTGCGCATCGGCCTCTCCGCCCCGGTCGAGCCCCCGGCCGCGAGTCCCGGGTATCCCGGCTTCGCCGGCCCGGAGGCGCCACGGGTCGGGCTGTACCGCTCGTATGCGGCGCCGATCGACGAGGGGTGGACGCGGTGGGTGTTCGATACCTGGAAGGTGCCCTACGTGTCGGTCGTCGACTCGATGGTGCGCGCCGGGAAGCTCAGGGAGCACTTCGAAGTGATCGTCCTGCCGGATCAGTCGCCCCACGAGCTGTTCGACGGCCTGCCCCGTCAGTATCCCGCGCCCTACGCCGGAGGTCTCGGCCAGGAAGGCGTGGAGGCGTTGCGCCAGTTCGTGACCGACGGCGGCACGCTCGTAGCGCTCAACGACGCGAGCCGCTTTGCGGTCGAGCACCTGCTCCTCCCCGTGCGCAACGTCCTCGAGAGCGTGGCCGACGATGAGTTCTACGCTCCCGGATCGATCTTCCGGCTGGAGCTCGACGCGAGCGACCCGATCGCGCGCGGCATGCCTGCCCAGTCGGTGGCGTGGTATGAAAGCGGTCCCGCGTTCGAGGTGCTCGATTCGAGTGCCGCGCGCGTCGTCGGACGGTATCCGGCGGATGCGGACAAGGTGCTGTTGTCCGGGTGGGTGTTGCATCCTGAGCGGGTGGCCGGTCGGGCGGCCCTGGTGGAGGCCAAGCTCGGCACCGGCCGGGTCGTCCTGTTCGGCTTCCGGCCCCAGTACCGGGGGCAGAGCATCGCGACTTACCCATTGCTATTCAACAGCTTGCGGCTGACTTCACGGTGAAGTGATGCCCGTCTCTTGTCCCTTCGTTCGGTGATTCCTATCGTGTAGCCCCCTATGGCTGTGGTCCGGCAGGCAGGTGTCCTCTTGCTGGCCGCGCTCCTCACGAGTCGCGGCCTTTTTGCGCAGGATCCCGTCGACAGCGCGACGGCGCCGGCACCGCTCCCGTCCCTGCCGGCCGGCGCCGCCGCGACCGTTCCGGTCGACCAATTGAAGGTGTTGCTGCGTCCTACGGAGATCCGCTACGTCCAACAGGAATCGGTGCTGCTGCCGCCCACGGCGAACATCAAGGCGCTGTACGTGAACGCATGGGCGTTCGGATCCCCGAAACTGTGGCAGCTCGTGCGCCTCGCCGATGAGACCGAGATCAACGCCTTCGTGATCGACGTGAAGGATGACACCGGCTGTCTGCTTTATCCTTCGGCGGTGCCGACGGCCGAGCGGATCGGCGCGAACAAGTGCGTGCGAGCGAAGGACGCGAAGGCGCGGCTCGACACGCTCGCCGCCCACGGCATCTATCCCATCGCGCGCATCGTGGTCGCCAAGGATCCCCTCCTCGCCGAGCGCAAGGCGTCCTGGTCGGTGAAGGACCGCGACACCGGCGGCCTGTGGCGCGACCGGATCAACATCGCATGGGTGGACGCCTACAACGACTCCGTCTGGATCTATTCCGCCCAACTCGCGCAGGAAGCCGCGCAGATGGGATTCCAGGAGGTGCAGTTCGACTACGTGCGCTTCCCCGACGAGCCGCGCGAACGGATGGCGACGGCCATCTTCCCCGCGCACCGGGCGGGGCAGACCCAGCGCGAGGCCGTGCGCGAGCACGTGGCGCTGCTGAAAGACCGGCTGAAGCCGTACGGGGTTCCCGTCACGTTCGACATCTTCGGGCTCACGGCTTCGGTGACGACCGGCGACCTCGGCATCGGGCAGGTGTGGGAAGATTTCGTGAGCGTGGCCGACGTCGTACTACCGATGGTGTACCCGAGCCACTACTACCGCGGCGCCTTCGGGTACGCGTGGCCGAACGGCCAGCCCTACCACGTGGTGCGCAGCGCCCTCACCGACGCGCTGAAGCGCTCGCAGCCGCTCCCGGGCTCGGCCGAGATTCGACCCTTCTTGCAGGCGTTCACGCTCGGCCGCAGGCTGCCGCGTTACACGCCTTTCGAGATTCGCGAGCAGATTCGCGCGGCCGAAGACCTGGGCATCACGTCATGGGTGCTGTGGAATCCGCGCAGCGTGTATCAGCGCGGCTCACTGCGCCCGAAGCACGACTCGACGTCCCCTGAGACGCAGACGGTGTCGAGCGTGCGCGGCGGGCGCTAACGCTCAAGTCGAGGCGGAAGGCTCGGCAAGTGCCATACCGGGCTGCCACTCGGTGATGTAGCCCGCGATGGCCGATGCGGCGACGGTGTAGGGATTGGCGAGGTAGAGCTGGCCGGGCCCCGAGCGACCCGGGAAGTTTCGGTTGATCGCGCTGATGGTCACTTCCTCCCCCGTCTTCGACACTCCCGGCCCCGCGTTGATGCACGCGCCGCAAGACGGCTCGAGGAAGGTGGCGCCCACCTTCCGAAACAGCTCGAGGTATCCCTGGGACTCGCAATAACGCTTCACGTCCTGCGATCCGCACTGGATGTAGAAGCGCACCCAAGGCGCCACACGCTCCCCGCGCTCCGCCGCCTCCTCGAGCACACGTGCGTACATGTCCATGTCTTCCTTTTTCCCCGCGGTGCAGGACCCGGCGTACGCGATGTCCACCCGCACCCGCTCCGCAGCCTCCCCGATGTAGCGCCCGTTCCCGGGGTCGCCCGGTAGCGCGATCAGCGGTCGGACCGCGCCCGCGTCGATCTCGATCACCTCGCAGTACTCCGCGCCCGCGTCGCTCGAGAGTCCCCGACACAGCCGCTCCGCGTGGTCCCGCGTGATCCCGCGATACTCCATCAGGTACGCGACGGTCTTGTCATCGGGAGCGACGTAGCCGGTGAAGCCGCCGACTTCGGCCGTCATGTTGGTCATCGTCGCACGCTCGTCTACAGACAGCGACTCGACAGCATCGCCACAGTATTCCACCAGCTTCCCGATCGCGCGGCCGCTCTTCACGTATGGGTGGCGCAGGATCTCGAGCATGAAGTCCTTCGCCGTCACGTTGTCGGGCTTCCTGCCGCGCACCACGACCTTGACGGTCTCGGGTACCGTGAGCCGCACGTCTTTCGTGATCCAGGAGTTGAAGATCGCCGTCGTGCCGACGCCGAAGGCGACGCAGCCCACGGCACCCGCATGGGGCGTGTGGGAATCGCTCCCGATGATCACCATCCCCGGCTCGGCGTGCCCCTCGAGGATCTTGGAGTGGCAGATCGCCTCGGATCCGTGTTGGCCCAGCCGCAGCTCGCCGTACAGCCGGATCCCCTGCTTCTCCGCGAACGCGCGCTGTTTCTTCTCGAGCTCGAGCGCCACGTCGAGCAGGCCCTCCTTCACGCGCTCGGGCGTCATCGCTTCGCCGAGGAAGGTGAGGTGATCGCGGAACATGAGGATCGAGCCTGGGTCGTGCACCTTCTCGTCCGATCCCACGAGCTGCTCGAAGAAGATCGCCGCCATGGGGGTGACGTACTCGTGGCTGAACCGGACGTCGGTGACGACGAACCCCTCGTCCCCCGGCTTCACCGCCGGGACGCCGATCTTCCCCTTGGCCGGATCCACGACCCAATGGCGGGCGATGATTTTCTCGCCCAGGGTCATGGGACGAGGCGGTGTGTCGGGTGGGGAGAGCGTGACCTTCCCTTGGAGGCGGGCGACGTTGAAGTTGAACAGCCCACCGTATTCGATGATTCCGCGGGTGATCTCGCCTTCGCCCGCGGTAAATGCGCTCAGGGGGATGGCCTCGCCGCGTCGCACCTTGTCGATGATCGAGAAGTCCGTCGTCGCCAAGACGCCGAGGTTCTGACAGTTCTCCCGATAAATGCGCTCGATGTTCTCCGCGACGACTAGTTTGATCCCGGCGCACATCTCGGCGTACGGTGACTGCTCCCGGGAGGACCCCTTGCCCCGGCGCTTGCCGCTCACCGAAGCCACGAAACCGCCGCGCTTCACCGAGCCGCGGGTGATGGGGAACTCCGCGCCGCACTTGAGCCCCAAGTAGGGAAAGTCGCCCAAGGTTTCGTCGTAGTAATAGCAGATGTAGGCGGGAGTTATTTCGTCGGTGGAGATGTTGTCGCGCAGCTTGGTCGCCGGTCGCCAGTCGATATCCTCCCCCTCGAGCTGCCGGCGCACCAGGTCCGCGTCCTCGGCCAGGAACAGGATCCGCCCCCGGAGCACCACTTGATCCGGCAGCTTCTCGACGCGACGGGAGCGCAACGCAGCGAGCATCGGGCGAAACATTACCCCTTGCCTAGGCCCGAGCAAGGCGATTCTCTTGGTGGCCGTGATCCTCCTCCTCCTCACCTTGCAAAGCATCCCGAGCGTCGCCCTGACGGGCACGCTGCACAGTCCGCGCGTGAAGGAGAGCTCCGGAATCGCCGCGAGCCGCGCACACCCCGGCGTGCTGTGGACCCATAATGACTCAGGGGACGATGCATATGTGTACGCCACGGACTTGGCCGGTGCCGACCGCGGCGTCGTCCGAATCCGCGGCGCCCGTGCCGTGGACTGGGAAGACATCGCTCTCGGGCCCTGCCCCACACAGCGCGCTGCGTGCCTCTACATCGCGGACACGGGCGATAACGCGATGGCCCGCAAATCCGTAGTCATCTACGCCATGACCGAGCCCGGTCCCCCAGACCGGCAGGGCGGTCCGGTTCGCTCCGCTCCGGCCGCGGCGCTGCGCCTCAAGTATGTCGGCGGGCCGGACGACGTGGAGGCGATCTACGTCTCACCACGCGACAGCGCGCTCTACCTCGTGAGCAAGGGACGTAGGGGTGTAATCCAGTTGTACCGCGTGCCGCGCAACGCGTGGGGTGGTGACACGGTGGTCACCGCCTCACCGCTGCAGCGGTTGCCGATCCCGCCGCTTGCGAGGCTGGGACGCCTCGTGACCGGCGCGGCGATCCGGCCCGACGGCCGGCTCGTGGCGATCCGCACGTATTCGGAGATCTACCTCTTCGTCCCGGGTGAGGGCGGGCGTCTGATGCCCAGCGGGCGGCCGCTGTGTACCATCACCGGACTCGAGGTGCAGGGAGAGGCGATTGATTTCCTCGACGACTCGACGTTCGTGCTCACCAGCGAGGCCGACCGCCGAGGCCGCGGGTCGATTCACAGCGTGAGATGCCCCGAATGACCCCTTGAAGAGGAGCCACACGTGTCCCTGAAATGGTTGATCGCCATCGCGATGATCTCCGTCGGCTGCGCTGGTGCACCAGGGCCCGCTGCAACGCCGGCGACGCTCGCTGCCCCCATACCGGCCGTGAGCACGGCGGCGATGGACGCGCATCTCAAGTACCTCGCCGATGACCTACTCGAGGGCCGCGCCCCGGCGACGCGCGGTGGCCGATTGGCCGCGAAGTACATCGCGGCCCAATTCGAGGCGCTCGGCCTGGAGCCCGCGGGCAGCGACGGATCCTACTTCCAACCCGTAGCACTCGTCGGCATGACCCCGCATCCGTCGCTCGTGTGGGGTAAGGGTGGCGCGACCAGGCCGCTCGCTTATCTCGATGATTTCGTCGCGTGGGCGGAGCGGCCGGAGAGTCACATCGTCGCGGATGGGGAGGTCGTGTTCGTCGGCTACGGCATCGAGGCAGGCGAGTGGCACTGGGACGACTACAAGGGCGCGGATGTTCGCGGCAAGGTGCTCCTGATGCTCGTGAACGATCCTGGCCTCCAGGATTCAACCATTTTCAACGGGCGGGCCCTGACCTACTACGGCCGTTGGACCTACAAGCTCGAAGAGGCGGCGCGCCGCGGTGCGCTGGGCGCGATCCTGGTCCACACCCCAGAGAGCGCGACGTACGGGTGGGATGTGGTGCGCGGTTCCTGGTCGGTGGAGCAATTCAAGCTCGATCGGCCCGCGCCGCAGAGCATCGCATTCGCGGCCTGGGTGACGCACGACGCGGCCCAAGCTGCCCTCGCCCGAGCGAACCTCAACCTCGATTCGCTGACTCGCGCCGCGGCGCGCCGCGAGTTCCGTCCGGTGGCGACCGGGATCAATGCCGCCGTCGATGTCACGAGCGCATTACGTCACGTCCGCTCGGAAAATGTCGTGGCCAGGATCCCCGGGGTCGACCCCGCGCTGACTCGCGAGGCGGTCCTGTTCACGGCGCACTGGGATCACAAGGGGATCGGCCCCGTCGCGAACGGCGACTCGATCTACAACGGCGCCGAGGACAACGCGTCGGGCGTCTCGGCGATGCTCGGCGCCGCCGAGGCGCTGGCTCAGGTGCAGCCCCGCCCCCGGCGGACGCTGCTGTTCATAGCGACCACGGCCGAGGAGAGCGGCTTGCTCGGGAGCGAGGCGTACACGCGGGACCCGCTCGTCCCGCTCGAGCAGACCGCGGCGGTGATCAACCTCGATGTCACCAACGTCCGCGGGGCGACGCGTGACATCGACGCACTGGGCGTCGACCGCTCGACTCTGGGCGCCGTGTTCGATGCGGCGGCCCGCTCCGAATCGCTGGCCGTCGTCCACGAGCCGGACGTGCGGGGCTCGTTCTATCGGTCGGATCATTTTCCGTTTTCAAAGGCCGGCGTGCCGGCGCTGTCGATCGAGCCCGGTCGGGACTTCGTCGGCCGGCCCGCCGGCTGGGGCGAACAAGAGGCCACCCGTTACAACCGCGAGCGCTACCACCAGCCGGGCGACGAGTACCGCCCGACGTTCACCTATGCGGGTATGGCGCAGGAGGTGCGCGTGGCCATGCGAGTCGCGCTCGCGGTGGCGAATGCGCCGGGGATGCCGCGTTGGCTTCCGAATTCGGAATTTCAGCGGCCAGCGGGACGCGCGCGTCCCTGAGTGCATGGTATTGCAGTTAGTGCAAGTAACTGTCAATAAATGATATATAAGCATTCCGGCAAGTGGGATGTGGGTGCCTCTGGCCTATTGGGAGGCACCCACATAGTTTTGCGCCCGCGTTGCGGCAGTCGCACCTCCCGCACTCCGGAGTGGGCACCTGGAACTCCCCACATCGCATCGGCTGCCGCTGTCGTGGCTCGTCGAGGCGGCGAGCCCGCCCGTCGTCTATCGAGCCTATGCCGAGGTCGTGCCGGAGGCCGAGCGGGATTCCGCACGCCTCGAGGCGCTGCGCGAATCGGTGTTGCACTACAAGCCGGCGCAGGCCATCGCTCGCAAGCAAAGGGCGACGGGGCTGTGGGGCGGGAACCTGCTCGCGCCCGCGCCGTCCAAGGCGTACGGCTGGACCGAGCCGGGTACGGTTTTTCAGTATCGGCGGCTGCTCGAGCTGGGGTGGCCGCCATCAGAGCGGGTGTTTCGCAACGCCGACCGGTTCCTGTTCCAGTTGTTGTCACGCATCGAAACGGACGATCCTGACCGAACGGTCGCCCAGCGGGCGCTCGAGTTACTGGTCGAGTTCCAGAAGGCTGCTAAGACGGATCCCGGGCTGGGGCGCTGGGCGCGTCGCATGGGGCGGGAGGGAGCCGCGTGCGCGCTGGCGCGCGGGGGGCACAGCGACGATCCGCGGGTGCGGGGCACGGCGCATACCATCGTCAGCAACATCTCCCAGTACTTGCGCAGCGAACTGGCCGCGAACCCCTTCAAGAAGGCCCAGGGGAAGACGGTGCTCGATCCCCATGCCTGCCCTCCGACCATCTTCGCCCTGGAGATGCTGGCGTTTCTGCCCCCCGTGCAGCGGGAGCGAGCCGGCTTCATCGAGCGGCTGGGGCACTATTTCTCGTCGCCCGCACCGCGACGCGCGTTCTTCATCCTCGCGGGTAAGAAGCTCCTCAAGCCGATCTTCGAGATCCTCGGCGATCCCATGCGCTCCGACGCCCAGGGCCACGTCACCGACATCCCGTTCGCGCTCTACTGGGTCGAGCTGCTGGCGCGACTCGGTCTGGTGCGTCAGATCCCCAGCGCCAGCCGGGTGCTGGCACGGCTGTTCAACGAGTGCGACGATCGCGGGATCTGGAGCCCGAAGAGCCTGCGTGCCATGCCCAAGGCGACGAGCCCGCTCACGGCGCACTACTTCCCACTCGAGGGACCAGGGAAGAGCCCCGCGCAACGGCAGACCGACGCAACCTTCCGGCTCGGTCTCATCGCCCGATTGATGGGGATTCCCGTCGAGATCGTCTAGGCGTTCCCCTTGCGCTCGGGGATGAGCTTGCGTAGTAGTAATCGCTACTACGCAATGCCCAGCGAGCTCGATCTCACGCCATTCCGCTTTACGGCCACCGAGTCCCTGGCCTACGCGGCCTTGCTGCGGCTCGGTCCATCCACCGGCTACGCGGTCGCTCATGCCACGCGCGTGGCTCGCGCCAACACCTATGGTGCCCTCGAAGGTCTGGTGAGCCGCACGGCCGCGCTGCGGCTCCCGGGGCGGCCCGCCCGCTATCGAGCGACGGACCCAGCGGCGCTCATCGCCCAGCTGGCCGCGGAGCAGGGCGAGGCCCTCGACCGCCTCAGCCGCTCCCTGCGGGATGCCGATCGCGCCGGGCCGGAAATCCGGACTGTCACGGGGGAACGCGCCGCCGCTAACCTGATCATGCAGGTCGTCGCCCGCGCCGGGCGACGGGCTGAGGGCGTGCTCTCGGCGGAGCTGCTCCGCCCCACACTGCCCGCCTGGCGCCGGGCGAAGGAGCGCGCCGTGCTCGAGCTGCGAGGCGCAGGGGATGTGCCTGGGGAGGCAAGTCCCATCCTCAGCGGGACCGTTGCAGGAGACTCACCCACAGTGCTGCTGATCGACGAGGTCCAGGTAGTGCTCGTGGCCGGGAGCGGCGAGACGACCGCAGGGGTGTGGAGCTCGCATCCAGCCATCACCGCGCTGGCTCGCGCCTGGATCCGGGGCCTCGCGTGAGGCGCCTTTTTGCCCTTGTCGCCCTGCTCCTTTGCGTCGGCGGCGGTTGCCGGGCCCCCGCCCTGCCGGAAGCCCAGCTATTCCCTGCCGGGACCCAGTTCACGGCCCGCTACCTCCTCGTCGATGGAACGAGGACCCGCTACCTCGACGCGGGGCACGGTCCTCCGGTCGTGTTCCTCCACGGCCTCGGCGCCTCGATGTACGCCTGGCGCAAGAATCTCGCGGCCGTGGCCGCGGCGGGCTTCCGCGTGATCGCGTTCGACAACCGCGGCTTCGGTCTATCCGACAAACCCCCGGCCCCTTACGACAATGCCGCTTACGCCCAACTGGCAGTTGCCCTCATGGACTCGCTGGAGATTCCCGCTGCCGTGCTCGTCGGGCACTCCATGGGGGGGGCGATCGCCGCTGAAGTCGCGATCGAGTATCCGCAGCGCGTGCGTGGGCTCGTCCTGGTCGGCTCGGCCGGCCTCGGTACCCGTGAGCCGCTGTTGTTCAGGGTGGCCCGGTGGCCCGTGCTCGGATCGGCAGTGGTCGCGCTCCGTGGGCGGGGCCTCACCGCCCGTCTGCTCAAGTCCACCTACTTTGATCCGAGCAAAGTGACAGAGGCCGACGTGGATCAGTATTACGCCCCGGTCGCCCTGCCCGGGTACGGGCGAGCTCTTCGGGCCGCCCTTCGACAGTTCGACTTCGACGGCCTGGAGGGACGGCTCGATCGAATCGTGGCTCCGACCGTGGTCCTGTGGGGGGAGGAGGACCGGTGGGTCCCCCTTGGAGTGGGGCGTGCCCTGGCCAGTGGGATCACGCGCTCCGCGTTCGTGAGCGTGCCGCGGGCAGGGCACTCGGTACAGGAAGAGTCGCCCGAGGACGTGAACCACCTGGTCATCAGGTTTCTGAAGGACGGGCTGCCGCAGGTCCCAGCGGATGTGGCGTTCGGGCACTAGGTCGGTATATTTCCTCAACCGGACGGTTGATGAACTGAGGCATGAAGCCCAAGCTTAGCAATTCCAGTGCTTTACGGATTGTGGCCGCAGCCCGCGAGGAGTTCTCGCGTCGCGGATTCGACGGCGCCCGCATGGATCAGATTGCCCGGCGGGCGGCGGTGAACAAGCAACTGCTTTTCTACTATTTCCACTCCAAGCGGGGCTTGTTCACGGCGGTGCTGGCTCGCGGTGCGGCCGAGCTCGAGCAGGCGCTGGCCGAGCTCCCGACGGGAGGTGAGCGACCCCTGGACCGCATCCGGCTCGCCCTCGACGCCCAATTCGATTTCCTGGCGGCGCATCCAGACCTCGTGGCGCTGCTCACACAAGCCGGCCGGTCCGAGGCGCGGCCATTTGCTCCCGCCATCAAGCGGCTGGTGGTGCTCCTGGCCGAAGGGCAGGGCCGCGGTCAGGTACGCGACGACCTCGACCCGCACCTGGCCGCCGCGCAAGCGCTCGTGCTGATGGTCGCCTATCTCGGCCTCGAATCGCTCATTGCGATGAGCGCGCCCCCGCTCGGCGCGGACGAGCCGGCCTTGCGGGAGCGCTGGAAGGAGGCAGCGGTCAGGTTGATCCTAGAGGGTGTCGCGACTCGCCAGACCCCGTCTACCAGTTGATCCAGTATGACGCCTTCACCAGAAACGTGTTGTCGGGGTGCAGGTCGAAGATGTGCCGGAAGTTGTCGCGCATCGACCCCGGGCCTTCGGCGCCGGCGAAATCTTGTCGTCCCTGGGTCCATACGACGAAGAGCGTCGAGCCCGGGCGGTACTCCCAGCGCAACACCACGTTCGAGCGGAACTGCTTGAAGTTGACGCCGCCGATGTGGTTCGTGACGGCCGTATCCGCGTACGGCTGATAGCGAGCAGCGTAGTCGGCGGCACCTCGGTTCGCGAGCTCCCGCACGTTCGAGTAGGTCCCCTTGCCGACGAACGGCTGGGCATAGAGCTGCAGAGTGAGGGTGGTCGAAATGGTGTAGTCGACCCGCGCCGTGAGCGACAACTCTTTGCGGTTCAGATACGCAAAGATGTAGTGCGTGCCCGTTGCATCCGTGATGACGTTGGGGTGAGGATCGGGTGGCTTGGCATCCTGTACGATGTGTGCTGCACTCAGGGTCAGGGATGTGTTGAGTTGCGATGCGACACGGGACGCGATCTTCAGGTTGCCGTAGAACGAGTCGGACCTTCCGCCGTCGCCTCTGAAGTACTCGAACCATGCGTAGGGTGTGAACGCGGGTCGCTCGTCTCCGTCCACCTCCCACCAGACGTCGAAATAAGGATCGACACGCACCGCCGGCCCGCCGCGAGTGCAGTCACGATCGCAGTAGTTGGTCCCGAGCTGGCCGGCCCAAGTGCCGGCGTGCAACCACCACCGGTTGTTCAGTTGGACGTGCACGTTCGTGTTGGCAGCGCGCTCCACGGGCGTGCCCGCAGCGGTCCAGTACTGCTTCCAGTTGAAGTTCCAGAATGCCGTCTGATAGAACGAGCCGGGATGCCTAGACTGGAACGCGAACCATGTGTACCAGCTCTGCTGATCGGCCTGCCGCAGGAAGCCCAGGTCGTTCACCTCGAAGCCCTGCGAGCGGCGCTCGTAGGCGGTCTCAAACCGAGTGATTCCACCGCCCACCTTTCCGAATTTGAGCTCCTCCGCGTCGCCCGCGAGCGACGTCCGCGTCGAGTCGTAAGAGACCCCGGACCCGAGGCGTTGGTAGTAGTGCACTGGATCGTTCTGGGTGGCGGCGATCGCGGACGGCGTTCCAGCGACGCGGCTCAGGTCGAACGAGCCCGAAATCTGGTAGCGGCGACCGAGGAAGCGGTGCCGGAAGTCGAAGGCTCCCACGTAGGCACTGCTGCGTAACGACCCGTCGGTCCACTGGTCGAGGCTACGGTTCACGGCCGTGATCATGGCGCCGACGCCGCTCTCGCTATTGCGTAGGTCCTGCTGGATCCTCACCGCGGCGTAGTTCGTGGTCGGCTCCATGGTGCGGTCCAGCGTCGCGACCTCGCGCCCCGTGACTGCATCCACCACACCCACGGTCTGGCCCCCGGGTAGGCGGCCCGTGAGCTTCGCGGCGCCATAGATCGTCGTGGCGCTCGGAGGGTTCGCGTCGGCGTAATCGATCTGCGGCGCGCGCCCGATGCGCCGCGAGTAGAACAGGCCCTCGCCGGTGCTGCAGTCGTTCACGGCGGCGCAATTCACGTCGAACCGAAAGATCCCCGCGCCCTGGACGAAGAACGGACGCCGCTCCTGGAAGAACGACTCGAATGCCGTGAGGTTGAGCACCGCCGGATCGGCTTCGACTTGTCCAAAATCAGGGTTGACCGTCGCATCGAGCGTAAGATTCGACGTGATCCCGTATTTCAAGTCGGCGCCGCCGGTCACCTTCTGTGAGCGATCAAACCCCCCGCCCGCCGCGACAGACACGTTTTTCGTCACGAGGTATGGAGCAATTTCCGGCCGGCGCGGCGACGGCAGGCCGTCGAGACCGGTCAGCTCGCCCAGCTGCGACGAAATGCCCGCCTGGGAGCCCCGGTACACCGGCCAACTCACCCGCTCGGAGTAGCGCTGGATATCACGCCACACCGCGAACCCGAACGTGTTGGTCGCCTGGGGGACGTAGCGCAGCTGCGACAGCGGGATCCGGAACTCGGCCGTCCACCCGAGGGAGTCCACCTGCGTGCCGACGTCCCACACCGCGTCCCAGGCGTCGTCCTCTTGGCTGTCGTTGTACATCGCGTAGTCGCGCTTCACACCGGCCGGGTTCACGGCGAACTCGAAACCCGAGCGCCGGTCGTGATACGAGTCCACCATGATCTTCAGCTGATCGGTTGCCGCCCGCACGTCCCGCCGCGCGAGCAACTTGAGAATACTGTCGGGGTGGGGATCGAACGCCCGGATAAAGACGTAGAAGTAGCGGTCGTCGTAGGCGACCTTGGCTTCGGTAGCGAACCGAGGATCCCCGTCCTCTTTGGGTTGGAACTCCCGGAACTGGGTGATCGGCTGCGCGATGCGCCACACCGCATCGTCGTCCCGTCCGTCAATCACTACCGGGACGACGGCTCGCACGGCCTTCGCCTGGGTAGCGCTGGATGGCGGAGGTGCGACGCCGCCGCCGGTGCCGGCAGCCGGCGTGGCGGTTTGCAGGAGGATCGCGAGCAGGACGACAGCCGGCATGACGGGCGCTCCCGTTGACCTGGTCGGACGGTTAGACAGGTCTTACGGGCAAAGGGTTGGGCAGGTTCCGGTCATCACCAGAACCGAACAAGCCCCCGAGGGGTCACCCCGGGGGCTTGTCCAGCTTCAAGGCTTAGTTGTGCTTGGCGAGCAGGCTCGGCTCGACGGGGACTTCGCCGTCGAACACCAGGTGACCAGCCTCGAACCGGGCGCCGCGCAGGGCCAGTGTCAGGACTTCGTCCAGGTCTTCCACGAGGTGCACCTCGAGTGACGACCGCACGTCCTCGGGAAGATCATCCAGGTCGGCGGCATTCTCCTTGGGCAGCACAACGGTGCTGATGCCTGCGCGCACCGCGCCCAGCACCTTCTCCTTCACGCCGCCGATTGGCAGGACCCGGCCCCGCAGGGTGATCTCACCGGTCATGGCGAGGTCGTGGCGCACCGAGCGCCGGGACAGGGCCGACACGAGCGCCGTCGCCATTGTCACGCCCGCCGATGGGCCATCCTTCGGGATGGCGCCCGCCGGGACGTGGATATGGAGGTCGGTGCCGCCCAATGCCTCCTCGTGAATGCCGAGCTGATCGGCGTGGGACTTGGCATACGTGAGCGCGGCCCGGGCCGACTCCTTCATGACATCACCCAGCTGACCCGTGAGCACGAGCTCACCCTTGCCCCGCATCACGCTCGCCTCGACGAACATGATGTCGCCGCCGACCGGGGTGTAGTACATCCCCGTCGCCACCCCCACCTGGTCCTCGCGCGCCTTGTGCTCGGGATGGACCTTGGGACGCCCGAGCAGGTCGTCGACGTCCTTGGCGTCGACCGCGACGCGCTCGACCTCCCCGCTGGCGATTTGGCGCGCGATCTTGCGCCCGAGCTTCCCGATCTCACGCTCCAGCTGGCGGACGCCGGCCTCACGGGTGTAGCTCGTGATGATCTCGCTCAGCGCGGCGTCCGTGACCGTGAACTGCTCCGGCGTGAGACCGTTCTCGTGCAGCTGTCGCGGAACCAGGTAGCGCTTCGCGATCTCGAGCTTTTCACGCTCGGTGTAGCCCGCGAAGGTCACGGTCTCCAGGCGGTCGAGCAGCGGGCCCGGGATGCTCTGCGGGAAGTTCGCGGTCGCGACGAACAACACTTCCGACAGGTCGAAGGGCACGCCCAGGTAGTGATCCGTGAACGAATCGTTTTGTGCCGGATCGAGGACCTCGAGCAGCGCCGCCGCCGGGTCTCCCTGGAACGAGACACCCAGCTTGTCGAGCTCGTCGAGGAGGAACACGGGGTTCTTGGCGCCCGCCTGCTTCATGCCCTGAATGATCCGACCGGGCATGGCGCCGACGTAGGTGCGCCGGTGGCCGCGGATGTCCGCCTCGTCGCGGGCGCCGCCCAGCGAAATGCGCACGTAGGGCCGGCCCATGGCGCGCGCGATCGACTTGGCGATCGACGTCTTGCCAACGCCCGGGGGGCCGACGAACAACAGGACCTGACCTCGCGCCTGCTTATCGTCGTCGTTGCCCTGCGCCACCGGGTCGGGCGAGCGCTGCCGCAACTGACGTACGGCCAGGAACTCGAGGACCTGATCCTTCACGTCCTTGAGACCGTAGTGATCCTGCTCGAGGATCTCCGCCGCCCGCTTCAAGTCGAGCGACTCCTCCGCCCGCTTGTTCCAGGGCAATTCGGCCATCGTCTCGAGGTAGGTGCGGATCACCTGGGCTTCCATCGAGTCGCGGCTCGCCCGCTCCAGCCGGGCGAGCTCGCGGTCGACTTCCTTGCGCGCGGCTTCGGGGAGCTCGAGCGCCTCGAACCGCTTCCGCAGGTCCTCGACCTCGGTCCCTTCGTCCCCTTCGCCGAGCTCCTTCCGGATCGCCTTCATCTGCTCCCGCAGGAACATCTCGCGCTGGCGCTCGCCCAGCTCTTCCTGGACCTGGGACTTAATGTGCTCCTGGGCGTCGAGCACGCCGATCTGCCGCTGGACATGAATGAGGACGCGCCGCAGCCGCTCTTCCACCGACAGCGTCTCGAGCAGCCCCTGGCGCTGCGCCGGCAGGACCTCGAGGTAGCCCGCCACCAGATCCGCCAAGCGGCCGGGGTCGCTCACCTCTTCGAGCACCTGACGGACGACGTCTTCGGGGAGACCCGACTTCTGCCCCAACTCCGCGGCCCGCTCGCGCGCTTCACGGTGCAAGGCGACGAACGCTGGATCCGCGGCGTTCAGCGGCGGCAGGTCGTCGACCTCGTGGACCACGGCCTCGAGGTACCGGCCGTTATCCGTATAGTGGAGGGCCGTACCCCTGCGCTCGCCGTGCAGCAGCAGCTGCACGCCGCCGAGGCCGCGCTGGATCTGGCTGATCTTGGTGATCGTCCCGGTCGTGTACAGCACGTCGGGAGTGACCGTATCGACGTTCTCGCGCTGCGCCACGGCAAAAATGAGGCGGGAGTCGCTCTTCAGCGCCGCCTCGATGGCACGCAACGTCGTGGGGCGTCCGGCGCCCACCGGGGTCGAGACACCCGGAAACAGCACGACCTCCCGAAGCGGAAGCACGGGGAGCGTCAGTCGTTCAGACATGGGCATGAACTCGGTTGAGGGTAAGCACACGCATGGTTCGCACGGGCTTAAGCATCGTCCGTGCCGTCACGAGAACACTCCGCTGAGCACGCGCGTTCCGCGGAGCGGCGGCCAATAAGGCAGACGCTGCCGAATAGCCATCGCGCGAGCGCCAAGCCGGCGGCCGACCGTAAGTCAAAAGCCGCTTACAGGTTGCACGCTCGTCGCCCCGCGGCTAATCTATGCGCGCGCACTTCACGCGAAGCTCGATGAACGCTGCAGACAAGGCACTCGCCACCCGCCTGAGTCAGGCGCTCGGCAGCTCCTACACTCTCGAGGGAGAGATCGGCCGGGGCGGGATGGGCGTGGTGTTCAACGCCCGCGACGAGCGGTTGAAGCGCCAGGTCGCGGTCAAAGTGCTCCCGCCAGAGCTGGCCTTCCGGGAAGAGATCCGGCTGCGCTTCGTGCGCGAGGCCGAGACGGCGGCGCGGCTGTCGCACCCGCACATCGTACCGATCCACTCGGTCGGCGAAAGCCCTGACGGGCTGGTGTACTTCGTCATGGCCTACGTGGACGGCGAGTCGCTCGGCGCCAAGCTCAAGCGGCGCGGCCGGCTGCCCCCGGACGAGGCGCGCCGCATCATGCAGGAGACCGCCGACGCGCTGGGAGCCGCGCACGCGTTCGGGATCATCCACCGCGACGTGAAGCCCGATAACATCCTGCTCGAAGGAAGTCGCGGCCGCGTCGTCGTGACGGACTTCGGGATCGCGAAGGCGTTGTCCTCGACCACGGGGGGCGCCACACTCACCGCCACCGGCGTGGCGATCGGCACGCCGCACTACATGAGCCCGGAGCAGGCGGCGGGGGACCGCGAGATCGACGGGCGATCCGACATCTACAGTTTGGGCGTGGTGGCGTACCAGATGCTCGCGGGAGAGCTTCCCTTCCAGGCTCCCACCGTTCCCGGGATCCTGATGAAGCACATCACGGAGCGGCCGCCGCTGATCACCGATCGGCGGCCGGAGGTGCCCGAGGATCTCGGGGCTTGCGTGATGCGGTCACTCGAGAAAGACCCCGAGGACCGCTGGCCCACGGCCGACGCGCTGCGGCGCGCGCTCGAGGCCCGGAGCGCGACCATGTATAAGCCGCGCCGCTCGAGCGGCCCCTCCCCGTCGCGCGGGGTGCGTGCTCCACCGCCAGCCGCGCAGCCGTCACCCCGGGGGCGCGGGGGACGGGCGTTCGATGAGCGGGCGCGGCGGCTCGACCGGATGCGCGACCGACCCACGCTCGCGCCTAGCGGCGAGCCCGAGATCGTGCGTGAGCTGCGGAGCCGGTTCGTGACTTGGGCCTCGGTGTGCGGCTCGCTGTTCATCATCGATATCGCCACGGGGAACCACGCCCCGGGCTTTTCGCTCGTCGTCGCCGGCGTATGGGCGGGCTGGAAGCTCATGCCTCGCTACGTGCGCCTGTGGCACGCCGGCTACTCGTGGCGTGACGTCTTCGCCCGGCCGCCGGCACCCGACGCGATCGAGGCGCAGCTCGCGGCCGTGGGGAGTCGCCCCGTCGAGCTGCCGCGCGCCACAACCGACGAATTCGGGGGCCACGCCGAGCCGATCCAGCAAGCCCGCAGCGACCGCAAGGCCATTTTGCGGATCGTGGACCGTCTCCCCAAATCGGAGCGGAAGTTGCTGCCCGACGTGGTCGCGACGGCGGACGCGCTTCTGAATCGGGCGGAAGAGCTGGCCCGGACCCTGCACGCCATGAGCGGGACGGTGGACCGGGGTGCCCTGGCCCGGCTCGAGGAGAAGATCCAGGCGACCAAGCATCAGGGCGACCCCGGGCTGACACGACGGCCGCGCGAAGGGAACAATGCGGAACGGGATCGTCAAGTGGCCCTGCTCGAGCGCCAGCGCCAGGCACTCACGGATCTCCTGACCAGGCGTCAGCTGGTCGCGGACCAACTCGAGTCGTGCGTGCTGGCGATGCAGAACGTCCGGTTCGACCTGCTGCGCCTTCGCTCCGCGGGTGTGGCGGTGGCCCTCGACGATCTCACCCGCGCCACACAACAGGCCCGTGCGCTGTCCCGCGACGTCGACCACGTCATCGCGGCGGCCGGTGAGATCAAAAACGTGCTGGGCGAGCAGACTGGCGCCTAGCGCGTCTCCCCGCGGCGGCACCGCTCGAGCCAGGCGGGTGCGTCCCCCGGCTCGATTCCAAATTCAACCAGCACCAGGAACTGCTCCGCCGCGACATCGCAGCGACCCACGCGCAGCGCGGCCACCGCGCGCAGCTCGTGAATCCGGTACCAGCCGCTCCGACCGGCGACTGCTGCGGCGAGCAGGCTGTCCGCCGTGGCCGCTGGACCGTTGAGCGCGAGCAGTGTCAGCGCCTCCCCCAGCCAACCGCGCGGGTACGGATGGCGCAACGTTCCCCGCGCCGCCGCGAGGGCCGCCCGCGTTTCGGCCGCCGCCAATGCCCAGCGCCGCGCCCGGGCGTCCTGGAACGCCAGCGCCGCGACGGTCTCGGCGGTGTCGGCCCCGGCGATGAGTGCCCGACCGAGCAGCGCCCGGGCGCGCGTCTCCTGACCGCGCCGGAGCGCCACCAGGCCGCTCAGCAGCAAGGCCTCGCGGCTCTCCCCGCTCCGCAGTACGCGGGCCAGCGCCGAATCCACGAACGCCGTGTCCCCGAGCCCCAGCATGATCGCCGCGGTGGAGGCGGTCCAGAACGGTTCCTCCGGTTGCAGACGCCGAACGGCGTCGAGATAGCGCAGGCCCGCGGGATCGCCCCGGCGCAGGGCAAGCGCCCGCGCGAAGCGTAGCGGCGACGTGCCGTCGAGGCCTTGCGTCGCCGCCCGGATGTCCGCGAGGGAATCGAACACGCCCTCGGTCCCGCGGCGGTCGATGAAACGGCGTGCGGCGAGAAATTCGAGCCGCGGACGATCGTCGCGGTGCACGATGGCCGGCCGTTCGAGCAGCCGGGCGACACCCGCTTCGCCGAACAAGAAGTGTCCGAAGTAGTCCTCCGGCTGGTCCACGCCCAGGTACTCTCGGCCCAGCACCTCCAGCGCCCCGCCCGGCCCGACGAGGCGCGAGAGCCACGCACGATCGTAGCGCAGTGGTCGGGGCGAACCGAGCACCATCACGTCGCCGGGCGCCCCGAACCACAGCTGAACGTGAGGGAACACCGCTCGAACATTCCGAACAACGCCTGCCACGACGGGCAGAGGAAGCTGGTAGAGCTGCACCCACTGGCAGAAGACGCCGTCGTCCGCGAGGCGGCTCCGCACCACGCGGAAGAACTCTGGCGTGTACAACGTGGCGACACCCGCGAGCCAGGGATTACTCGGCTCCGAGACCACGACGTCGTACCGCGTCGGATCGATTTGCAGGGCGCTGCGCGCGTCGTCCACGATCACCGAGAGGTTGGGACGGGCGAGGGCGGTGTCGTTCACGTGCCGGAAGAATCGATCCATCTCGAGCACGGCCGGCTCGATCTCCACCACGCGAACGCGCCGCATTCCGGGGACGGCTGCGAGGACACGCGCGGTCACGCCGCTGCCGTAGCCCACCACGAACGCCGCATGAGGATTGGGGCGGGCCGCGACGGGCGCCAGTGCGGCGATGATCTGGGTATCCATGTCACCGAAGTCGGACGCATCCGCCTTGCCGTTCACTTTGAGCGCCCGGCCCGTGACCCCCTCCCACACCGAGACCGTGGCGTTCCAACCCTCCGCGTAGGCGAGCTGGCGCGAGCCCCGGTGTGCGAGGAACTCCGTCACCGCGCGCGCGTCCATGACGCCGCGGGCGTAGATGCTGGGCCCCAGGTCGATGAGTCGCGTGCTCCAGCGCGGCGCCGCGAGGGCGACCACGAGCGCCAAGCTCGCCAGCGCACCCGCCCCGAGCACGCGCGCCCCGAGCCGCCGGTGCTCCGCCGACCCCTCGGCAACCCCGCGGGCGGCCAGACCGGCCAGGGCCAGGGCGGCGACCACGTTCACGAGCAGCCCCGCCCGCAGCGTGAGGTCGGTTCCCAGGGTTACCACCAGGACGAAACCGGTGAGCACGGCTCCCACGATGCTCCCCGCCGTGTTGATCGCGTACGCGCGGCCCACCTCACTCCCACCCGCCGCATGACGCTCGGTCACGAGGTCGGTGAGCAACGGGAAAGTCATCCCCATTCCGATCGCCGGAATCAGGACGACGGCGCCGACGGCGAGACCCATGGCGAGGAGACGCTCGGTGGCGCCGAACGACTGCACCTGGAATACGGCGATGATGTAGCGCGGCAGCAGTCCGAAAATGAGGAACAGCAGACCGGCGCCCGCGGCGGTCAGCGCCTGAGCCCCGGCGGCGGCGGCGGCGGTTTCGGACGGGATGGCGCCGCGCCGGGCCACGACCGCGCTACCGATACCAATGCCGAGCAGGAACACGAGCAGCACCAGCGTGAAGGCGTAGGTGGAGCCCCCAACGATCATCACCAGCACGCGGGTCCAGGCAATTTCGTCGAGTAGGGCGGCAAAGGCCGTGAGGCCGAGCAGCAGCAAGGCGGTGTTGCGCAGGGCCGGGCTCGGGCGCTCCCCGGGCTCGCGCCCGGGGTGAGGTGGGGCTGCCGCCGGGGCGTCGGCCCGGGAGCCAGAGAGCCAGAGCGCAATCCCCCCGAGAGCCAGATTGATGGTGGCCGTGGCCCACAGGCTCGCCCGCACACCGACGTACTCGATCAGGAAGAACCCGGCGAGAGCGGTTCCCACGACTGCACCCAGCGTGTTCAGCCCATAGAGCAGTCCCAGGGAGTGCTGCAGCTCCGCCCGGTCGGCGGTGAAGGCGCGCGTGAGGACCGGCAGGGTGCCGCCCATGAGGGTCGTCGGGATGAGCAGTACCACGCCTGCAAGAGCGAACCGGAGCGCCACGCTCGCCGCGCGGTCGAGCGCGAGCGCCGCCGCGGTGCCGACGTAGATGTGGTGAGTGACGGCCAACACGAGCGGAGATGCGAGCCCGAACAAGCCGATCGCGATTTCGAGCCGGCCATACAGTGCCGCGGGTCTCTCGTGGCGGTCGGCGCGGCGGCCGAGCAGCCAGGCGCCGAGCCCCAGGCCACCCATGTACGCGGCCACCACCGTCGTGACGGACTGGATGGTGGAGCCGAACGTCTGATAGAGAACCCGGACCCAGAGGAGCTCGTATACGAGCCCCGTCGCTCCGGACAAGAAGAAGAGAAGACTGTAAGCGCGGGCGGCGCTAGAACGCATGCAGATCGCGCATCGCCCGCGCGAGATCCTCCACCTGCGGCAGGATGAAATCTTCGAGCCTGGGGGCGTAGCCGACGAACGTGTCGGTCGACGCCACCCGTTTCACGGGCGCGTCCAGCCACGGGAAGCACTCGTCAGCGATGCGGGCGGCGATCTCGGCGCCATAGCCCCACGACTGCGCGTCCTCGTAGGCGACGAGCACCTTGTTCGTTTTGGTCACCGACGCCGTGATCGTCTCCCAGTCCACCGGTGAGAGGGTGCGGAGATCGATCACCTCCACACTCACCCCGTCCCGCTCCTCCAGCTCCTTCGCCGCGACGAGCGAGCGCTGCACCACGGCGCCGTAGGTCACCACCGTGAGGTCCCGGCCCTCTCGCACTACCTTCGCTTTGCCGAACGGGATCATGAAGTTCGGCCCGGGATTGGGCGCCTTGTTGTAGGTCTGGCGATAGAGGTGCTTGTGCTCGAGGAACAACACGGGGTCGTCACACCGAATCGCCGTGCGTAACAGACCGTTGGCGTCGAGCGCCGTGCTGGGGCAAACCACGCGGAGCCCTGGAACAGCCGTGAACACCACGGCGCCCGTCTGTGAATGGTAGATCGAGCCGCCCTTCAGATAGCCACCGTACGTGACGCGCACCACCACCGGGCTCGAGAAGGCGTTGCTGGAGCGCCACCGCAGAGTGGCCAGCTCGTTGCGGAGCTGATGGTAGGCGGGCCAGATGTAGTCGAAGAACTGGATCTCCACGACGGGCTTCAGGCCGCGAGTCGCGAGGCCGATGGCGCGGCCCACGATGTTGGCCTCGGCGAGCGGGGAATTGTAAACCCGATCGCTCCCGAACTGTCGCTGGAGCCCCCACGTGACCTTGAAGACACCGCCCTTGCCCTTGACGTGCTCCAGATGCTGCTCGCGGCTCACGTCGGCCACGTCCTCGCCGAACACCACGATGCGAGGATCCCGCGCCATCTCGTCCTTCAGGCAGGCGTTGAGCAGGTCGACCATCGTGGTGGGATCGCCCCCGAACTGCGGGTCGTCTTCCGTGTCGAACTGCTCGGAGGTGGGATCGACCTCGGGCGAGTAAACGTACAGCAGGGCCGTCTCCGGCTCCGGCTGGGGCGAGGCCAGCGCCATGTCGGCGGCAACCCCGACTTCTTCGTCCACTTGGCCCTTGATGGCCTCGATCTCGGCCTCGGTGGCTACGCCGTCCGCGATGAGCCGTTTGGGAAACAGGGTGAGACAATCGTGGCGGGCCTCCTCTTCCCTCTCCTTGGGCGGCTTGTACAGGACTTCATCGTCCGAGAGGGAATGCGAGTAGGGCCTGGTCACGTGCGCGTGCACCAGGGCGGGGCCCTTACGCTGGCGCACGTATTCCGAGGCCCGTAACAGCACGTCGTACGAGGCGACCGGATCGCAGCCGTCGACTTCCTCGACGAGGAGGCCGGGGAAGTTTCGCACGAGCTTCGATACGGAGCCGCCCGCCGTCTGCACCTCGACCGGGACCGAGATCGCGTACTTGTTGTCCTCGATGAGGAACAGCACGGGCAGCTTCAGGTTGCTCGCGGTATTGAGCGCCTCCCAGAACTCCCCCTCGCTCGTCGTGCCGTCTCCCGCCGAGACGTACACGAGCTCGTCGCCATGGATTGGCTTCTCGGCGATCGCCTCGATCCGGTCGTAGCGGAGCCACGCCTCCGCACATCCGACGGCCTGGAGCAGCTGCGTACCGGTGGGGCTCGACTGGCTGACGATGTTGAGCGCCTTGTGGCCCCAATGGGAAGGCATCTGGCGACCTCCCGAGTTGGGGTCCTCGGCGGCACCGACCGCCGAGAGCAACATCTCGGTGGGGGTCATGCCCAGGCTGAGACAGAGCGCACGGTCGCGATAGTAGGGGTAGAACCAGTCGTACGCGGGACGGAGGGTCCTGCCCGCCGCGACCAGCACGGCCTCATGACCGGCGCCCGAGATCTGGAAGAAAATCTTGTTCTGGCGCTTGAGCTGGATTTCCTTGTCGTCGATGCGCCGCGACAGACGCATCAGCCGATACATGTCGAGCAGGTCGGCCTTGGACAGCGATTTTGCGGCCCGAGGCCGGGGTTGAGCGCGCGTCGCCATGGCACAAAGATAGCCAACTCGCATATTCCCTTCCATGAACGAAGGCGCCAAGGAGACGGTCCTCAGTCACTTCACGTACGGCCTCTATGCGGTCACCGTGAAACGTGAAGGCGATGAGCACGGCATCACCGCTAACTGGGTGAGCCAGGCCTCGTTTGACCCGCCCATGGTGGTGGTGGCGGTCGAGAGCAGGTCGAAGATCATCGAGCTGATCCGCGACGCTCATCACTTTGCGATCAATGTGTTTCACGAGGGGCAACGCGACCTGGCGGAGAAGCTGGGGCGAGCCGGGGCGGGCGCCTCCCAAAAGCTCAAGGGCATCAAGACCAAGCCCGCGCCGGCCTCCGGTGCACCCGTGCTCGCCGACGCGCTTGCGTGGGCGGAATGTCGCGTGGTCGCGACACTGCCCAGCGGAGACCACACGCTGGTTTTAGGAGAGGTGGTGGAAGCCGGCGTGGAGCACGATGGCGTGCAGCCCCTCACGCTTCGAGGGGCGGGGCTCACGTATTCCGGCTAGGGCCGGTAGACCACCCTGCCGCCGACAATCGTGTAGCGGACCCGCGCGCGATCGAGCGAATCAGGCGGGATGGTGAAGAGGTTGCGGTCCAGCACCACGACGTCTGCATCAGCACCGGGTGCCAGGGTGCCCCGTTTGCCCTCGTCGAACGTCGCATAGGCGTTGCCGGCCGTGTACGCGCGAAGCGCCTCCCCCACCGAGATCTTCTGCTCCGGCACCCACCCATTCGGATTCTTGCCGTCGAGGGTGCGGCGCGTGACCGCCGCGTACACGCCCAGGATCGGGTCGAGCGGCGCGACCGTCCAGTCCGACCCGAAGGCGAGCTTAGCGCCAGTGTCGAGCAGGGTGCGGAACGGGTACGTGGTCCTGATGCGCACCGGTCCGATGCGCTGCTCCACCCAGCGGCCGTCATCGATGGCGTGATAGGGCTGAACCGAGGCGATCACGCCGAGCGTGCCGAACAGGAGGATGTCCTGGGGGCGGAGGTGCTGGGCGTGCTCGACCCGGAAGCGCCGGTCGCGCGGCCCGTGGGCCTTCGCCACGCTGTCGTAGATCGACAGGAGGATTGCGTTGGCGCGGTCACCGATCGCGTGAACGGCGACCTGCAGTCCCGCCGAGTCGGCGCTGCCGATCCAGCTGCGCATGTCCGCCTCCGGGTGCTGCAGCAACCCGTTGTAGCCCGCCGAATCGCTATAGGGCCCGAAGAAGTACGCAGTGCGAGACCCCGCGGAGCCGTCCATGTAGCCTTTGACCCCGCCGATCTTCACCCAATCGTCGCCGCGGCCCGAACGGCTCACCGTCTCGGCGACCGCCCGCCAGGAATCGAGGGGGAGATAGAGTGCCACCCGCATGGTAAGCCGGCCCGTCTGCTCGAGGCGGCGATAGCTCGCGAGATCGGCCCACGACGCGGACACGTGGGCAGTAGCGGCGACGCCCAGCGACGCGGCGTACGCAAGCGCGCGAGCGAGGGCCGAGTCACGCTGCGCTGGAGATGGGTCCGGAATCGCGTGGCCGACGAGGTCGAGCGCCCGGTCTTTGAAGATGCCCGTCGGCTCGCCCGTCCTCGGGTCCCGCAAAATCTCACCGCCGGAGGGGGTGAGGGTGGCCTTCGTGACCGCGGCCGCACGCATTGCTGCGGCGTTCGCCAGCGCCTCATGGCCATCCAGCCGGTTCACGAATACCGGATTGCTCGGCGTGACCGAATCGATCCACTCGTGCTGGGGGAGCGGCTGGCCGGGCCACAGCGTATGGTCCCAATCACCACCGGTGATCCATTCGCCGGGCTTCAGGGTCTTGGCGTAGTCCTTGATGCGCCGGATGAACTCCTTGGGCGTCGCCGCATTCCTGAGATCCACCGAGGCGAGCTGGAACCCGCCGTCGATGAAGTGAGTGTGTCCGTCGGTGAAGCCGGGCAGGACGAGACCGCCGTCGGCCTGAATCGCCTGGGTCTTAGGGCCCGCATAACGCGCGATTTGCGCGCTGTCGCCGACAGCGAGGATCTTGCCATTGGCGAGGGCAACCGCGCCCTTCTGGGGTGCGCCGTTCGAGAGGCCGGTCCAGACCATCCCACCGGTGACGATGATGTCGGCCTGCCGGGCGCAGGCGGCGAGGGTCAGGCAGAGGAGTCCCAGAGAAAGGCGTCGGCGCATGCGGTTCCCTCAGCGCAGCTTCGTGATGCGGTGGATGGTTTCGAGCGCGGTGATCGGGTCGGATCCCGCGGTCTTCCCGGGCCCCGACTCGGCAGCCGGCGGGAGGGCCGCGAGGGCATCGCGGATGTCGAGCAGCACCTCGAGCAGCAGTTGCTCGCGCTGGTAGGCGGCGTCGAGGTCCGCCATGCGGACCTGGTCGCTGGCGGCCTTCGCGCGGTCGTAGGCCTCGCGGTAGATGGATTCGAGATTGCCGAGGACGCGATCGCGAGGGCGTGGCATGGACAGAAAATATAGAGGCGACGGCTTTCCGTCGCCTTCTAGACCGGCCGCATCACCAGTCCGCTCGGCACCTTCGGCACGAAGTAGGTCGACTTGGGCGGCATGACATCTCCCGCGTCCGCTACGGCGATCACATCCCGCACCTTGGTGGGATTGAGGAGGACCGCGGCGGCCGCCCGTCCGTTCCGGACCGCATCGAAAGCCGCGTGTGGATCGGGCGTGTAGGCGAGCGAGGGGGTCGCCGTGCCCGCCCCGAGGATGCGCTGCACGACGAGCGACTCGATCCGGGCTACGTCCAGCGCGCGGACCGCGGGCGTCTTCCCCAGCTCGGGGATGGTGTCGAGCCTCGCGTCGTTCTTCAGGACCAGGGTGACGTCATAGGCGTCGGGGAAGGCCACGATGCACGCCGTGCGCTCGCGCCCCAGCTCGGCCAGCCGCTCGACCCGGTCCATGCAGGGCGCTACCCGCCCGACCTCGAACCACTCCCGCCAGGCCGCGACCAGTTGCGTGGCGTCGCGACCCGCGCCGAAAATGATCCGGTGGGTGGGGAGAATCGTGAGGCCGGGATCGGCCGCCGACACGATGAACGAAAGCACGCGGTCGGCGCTCGGCCGCTCGCGAGTGTACGCGACCGCGGTCTCGTAGCGGTGATGGCCGTCGGCGATGTAGAGCTGAGCCCGGCCCGCGAGCCGAGCGAGCTCTGCCGCCTCATCGCCCGACACGACCCAGAGGCGGATGCCGACGCCGTCGAGCTCGGCGCGTGCCGCCGGCACTCCGGACGCCCGCTTGGCGAGGGCCTGCGCCAGCATCCGGTCGGGGTCCTGCGCCAGCAGGAAGATGGTTTCGAGGTTGGTCGTGGTGGCGCGGAGCAGCGCCAGCCGATCGGCCTTGGGCGCCGAGTGCGTCTGCTCGTGCGGTCGCACGCGCCGGGTGGTGAACGGCTCGGCGCGCACGGCGGCCAGCATCCCAATGCGCGTCCGTCGGTCGCCCGACGGCAGGGTGTAGTCCTGCGCGACGACGTACACCGAGTCCCCAGGATCCCGTCGCACCACGCCCGCGTCCCGCCACGTCGCGAGGAGCGTTGCGGCGCGCGCGTAACGGTCCCCGCTCCCACTCCGGCGCCCACCCGGGGACGCTTCCGGGAGAATGAGATGCACGATATTGTGGGGATCGCGCGCCGCGTAGCGGGGGCGGTCCTCGCTGGAAATGACGTCGTAGGGGGGCGCGATGAGGGCGCTCAACTCTTTTGCGGCGTACCGCTCTCCTTGGAGCGGCGCGACGAGCGGCGGCAGCTCGGCGTTCACGATTGCCCGGAGCCTCCCGTGTCCCTGCGCGAAGCCCAGCAAACGGTCGATCGGTGGATCGGCCAATATAAAGAAGGATACTTCCCCCCGCTCACCAACCTCGCCCGTCTCACCGAGGAAGTCGGGGAGCTGGCCCGGGAGCTGAACCACCGGTTCGGGGAGAAAACGAAGAAGCCGGAGGAGCCGGAGGGCTCCCTCGCGATGGAGCTCGCGGACATCCTGTTCGTCGTCATCTGTCTCGCCAACTCACAGGGGATCGACTTGGACGACGCGTTCCGAGCGATGATGCAGAAAGTCACCTCCCGCGACGCCGCTCGCTGGACCAGGAAGGCACGCTGACTTCCTCGTAGATCCGCTGGTAAGACAGGAGACGATCGGGATCGAACGCGCCTCGCGCCGCCGCTTCGCGCACCCCGCAGCCGGGCTCGGCGAGATGCCGGCAGTTGTCGAAGCGGCATTGGTCGAGGAAGGGCCGGAATTCGACGAAATAGGCGCCCAAGCGCTCGGGGTCGATCCCCCACGTGCCCACCTCGCGCAACCCCGGCGTGTCCACGACATAGCCCCCCGTGGCGACGGGCACGACGAGGGCGGCGCGGGTCGTGTGCTTGCCCGTGTCCCACTTCGCGCTGATTGCGCCGATGCGGAGGTTCAAGCCCGGGTCGAGCGCGTTCAGGAGGCTGGATTTCCCGACGCCCGATTGACCCGCGAGCACCGACTCCCGCCCGCGCAGCAGGTCGCGCAGCGCTACGAGACCCTCCGGCTGAGTGACCGAGGTCCCGAGCACCTGGTAGCCCGCCGGACCATACCGTCGCTGCAGGGCGTCGAGCGCGCTCCGGTCGAGATCGATCTTGTTGAGGACGAGCACCGCGGGAATGCGGTTGGCCGCCGCGATCACCAGGAATCGATCGAGCATGCGGGGGCTCGGCTCCGGGCTCCGAGCCGACGCGACGACGACGACCTGGTCGACATTGGCGGCGATCGGCTGCGCCCGAGGGCTCCGCTCACCCGCAGCGCGGCGCGCGAGCACGCTCCTGCGGGGCCGCACGGCGAAGATGGTAGCGTGCCCATCGGCCTGCAGCTCGAGCTCCACCACGTCCCCCGCCACCACGCGATCGTCGTCCCGGTGCTTGAGCTTGCCCCGCAACACGGCGGTCACCTCGCCCCTGTCGGTGTGCACGCGATAGGCGGACCCGGTGCGCACGAGCACGACGCCCGTGGTAGTCACACGCGTCCCTGCGCTTGGATGCACGCGTCGAGATGCTGCTTCACCTGCTGCAACGTCAGGGCGAGCAGGGGGGTGAGTGCGTCGGCGGGCGTCACGCCCCGGAACAGGTAGTCCGTCTCGAGGTGGCCGACCGGACGATCTCCCGCGTCGGACCAACGTACGAACAACAGCGCCGCACCATACCGGCCCTGGACATCCGGGGCATCGTCCACGTATGTCCCCACCGAGTAGGACTGGCCGTCGCTCCCGGAGAACGCGGGGGCGCGCTCGTGCACTCGCTGGTACCCGCCCAGGGTACCGTCCGTCAGCTCCGCCGTAGGGACTCCCGCAGCACGTTGCCGACGAGGAACACCACGTTCGCCGGCCGCTCGGCGAGCCGGCGCATGAGATAGGGATACCACTGGGTGCCGAACGGGACGTACACGCGCACGTTGTATCCCTGGCGCCGCAGCCCGAGCTGCAGGTCGCGCCGCACCCCATACAACATCTGGAACTCGAAGCGCGCGGGCTGGATGCCCTTGTCGCGCGCGAACGCCTTGGTGTGCTCGATGATGCGCGCATCGTGGGTCGCGATGCCGGGGTAGTTGCCCTTCAGGAGGAGCCGCTCCAGGCAGCGCACGTAGGTGGCATCCACGTCGCGTTTGTCGGGGAAGGCGACCGCGTCCGGCTCCTGATATGCGCCCTTGCACAACCGCACTCGAGCGCCGAGCGCGATCATTTGCTCCACATCCTGCTCCGTGCGCCGCAGATAGGACTGTAGCACCACACCCACCGCGTTACCGAACTGCGGGTACAACGTGAGCTTGAAGAGCTGCAGCGTGCGCTCGGTGTAGTCGGACTGCTCCATGTCGATTCGGACAAAGGAGCCGTGCGCCTGCGCCCGGGCGATGATGGCGCGCATGTTCTCGACGCACAGCACCTCGTCGATGTCGAGGCCCATCTGGGTGAGCTTGGCCGAGACGTTGGCATCGGCTCCGGTGGTCTTGATCCGGTCGAGCGTTTCCAGGTAAGTGTCACGGGCGGCCTGCGCCTCGGCGGCGTTGTGCACCGACTCGCCCAGGAGGTCGAGGCTCGCGGTGAGTCCCGCGGCGTTCAGGTCTTTCAGCGCGGCGACCCCGGAGTCCACCGTCTCCCCCGCGACGAAGCGGGCGGCAAACCGGCGGGCCAAGCCGTTGCCACGGATGAACCGGAAGACCCGGGGTTGCTCGCTGAGCCACAGGAGGCCGGCGCGTAGCATCAGTGCGAGGTGGCGGGTCTCAGGGACTAGGGATAGAACTTCGCGTTGCGCTGCGCCTGGTCGCGCAGCACATCGGACGGCGCGAACCGGGCGCCGTAGCGCTCGGCGAGGCGCTCGAGCTCGCCCACGATGCGCGCGGCGCCGAGGTCGTCGGCGTGTCGCAGCGGGCCGCCGCGGAACGGCGGGAACCCGAAGCCGAAGATGGCGCCGACGTCGCCGTCGCGGGGCGTGCGTACGATCCCCTCCCCGACCGCTCCCGCTGCTTCGTTCAGCATTACGAGCACGAGCCGCTGGATGATCTCCGCGGGCCGCGGGCCTCCATTCGGGTGGGCTCCGATCACTTCGTACACGGCAGGGTCGACGCTCCCCTTCTTGCCGCCCGCGTACTTGTAGAATCCCTTCCCCGCCTTGCGGCCCAACCGGCCGCTTTTTACCATGCCGGCGAACGCGAGTACCGGCGCGAACCGCTCGCCGAACGCCTCGTGCATCACTCCGACCACCTTCTCCCCCACGTCCATCCCGACCTCGTCCAGCAGGGTGATCGGCCCGACGGGGAAACCGAACTCGACCATCAGCCGGTCGACCTCTTCGATGGCCACGCCTTCGACGAGGAGATGGCCCGCCTCGTTCATGTAGGGCGTGAGGATCCGATTGATCCAGAAGCCGGGACTGTCCTTCACGACGATGGCGGTCTTGCCCATCCGGCGGCCGAACCCGACGGCGGTGCTGATGACTTGCGCCGCGGTCCGCGCCGATGGAATCACCTCGAGCAGCGGCATCCGGGCGACCGGCGAGAAGAAATGCATCCCGACGACCTGTTCCGGCCGGCTTGCGGCCTCGGCGATGCGGTGGATCGGGATGGTCGACGTGTTGGACGCGAACACCGTGTCCCGCGCCGCAGCCGTTTCGACCTCACGCAGCACCTGCTGCTTGACCTGGAGATCCTCGAATACCGCCTCGATCACCAGCTCGGCCCGGCCGAACCCGCTGTAGTGATCGCTCCCCGAGAGCAGCGCGACGAGCCGGGCATGCTCGTGGGGCGTGATGCGCCGCCGCTTGAGCCGGTCGTCCAGGATCTCGCGCGCGGCGGCAAGCCCCTTGGCGACTCGCGGCAGATCAGCGTCCTTCATGCGCACGTCCACGCCCGCCTGGGCGATCGCCGTGCCCGCTATGCCCGAGCCCATGAACCCTGCGCCCACGACGCCCAGGCGGCTCACGACGGCGGGAGCCGGCGGGTTGGCGATCCCGAAGTCCTTCTTGAGAGCGGTGGTGGCGAAAAAGATCTGGACCAGCTTACGCGAGACGTCAGTGACGGCGAGCTGCCCGAACAGCTGCGCCTCGCGCTTCAGACCCTCCGCCATGCCGTGTTTCAGCCCATGCTCCACCGCCTCCAACGCGGCGAGCGGCGCGGGATAGTTGCCGCGCGTCTGCGCGAGTACCTGCTTCCGCGCGGCCCGGAAGACCAAGGCCCGGCCCAGCGGGTTGCCGTCGAGCAGCCATGCGCGGAACCCGCCCGGCCGCTTGCGCCGCGGGCGCCAGCCGCCTGCCATGCGTTGCGCCGCGGCGATGGTGACGTCCTTGAGGATGGCGGGATGGACCAGCTCGTCCACGATGCCCAAACGGAACGCCTTCTTGGCGCCTTCGACCTTGCCGGCGAGGATGATGTCGAGGGCCGCGCGGGCGCCAATCAACCGGGGGAGCCGCTGGCAGCCGCCCGCCCCCGGGAGAATGCCGAGCTGCACTTCCGGGAGGCCGAGCTGGGTCCGGGGGTGATCGGAGGCCACGCGGTACCCGCAGGCGAGGGCGAACTCGAGCCCGCCGCCGAGGCACGCGCCGTGAATCCCGGCGGCGATCGGTTTGGGGAAGCGCGCCACCCGGCCCAGCATTTCCTGGCCCTCGGTCGAGAGCCGCTCGGCTTCCGCGGCGGTGGTGAGCCGGACGAACTCCTCGATGTCGGCCCCCGCGATGAAGTTCTCGGGCTTCCCCGAGAAGAAGGCGACCGCCCGCACGGCGGCGTCGTGCTCTAACGCGTCGAACGTCGCGAGCAGGTCCTGCTTCACCACGGCCGAAAGCTTGTTGACCGGCTCGTTCTTCAAGTCGAAAATGACGACGGCGATGCCGTCGTCGACGAGCTCCCAGGTGAGCGCCGCGCCCGGAGCCATCAGCGGCGCTCCAGCACCATGGCGAGACCCATCCCACCCTGCGCGCAAATCGACAGCAGGCCGAACTGCACGTCCCGACGGGCCATCTCGTTCGCGAGCGTGGTGACGAGCCGGGTGCCGGTCGCGCCGAACGGATGGCCGATGGCGATGGAGCCGCCCATCACGTTGATGATGTCCTCGTTGATCTCCCAGCCCAGCGCCCCCCATCCCTGCAGGTTCGAGAGCACCTGCGCGGCGAATGCCTCGTGCACCTCGATCACCCCGAGCTCCTTCCACTGGATCCCCGCGCGCTCGAGCGCCTTGGGAACGGCGAAGATGGGCGCCTGGAGCAGCTGCCACCCCGGGTCCACCGCCGCGACCGCGTAGGAGCGGACGTAGGCGAGGGGGGTGTAGCCGAGCGCGCGCGCCGCCGAGTCGCTCATCACCAGAACCGCGGACGCCCCGTCGGTGAGCGGCGAGGAGTTGGCGGCGGTGACGCTGCCGTAGCGGCGATCGAAGACCGGCTTGAGCTTGGCCATCTGCTCGAGCGAGGTGTCCCGGCGGATGCCGTTGTCCTGGGTCAGCACGCCGTCGCCCGCGCCTCCGGGCCCGAACCAGGGCACGATCTCCGTCGTGATGCGGCCGTCATCGGTTCCCCGGGCCGCGAGCTCGTGACTGCGGAGTGCCCAGCGATCCTGTGCCGCGCGCGAGATGTGGTTCTCCTTGGCCATCTTCTCCGCCGATTGGCCCATCGACTCCCCGGTGGACGGCTCGGCGATGGCGGGGGACACGGGGATCAGGTCGCGCGGCCGGATCCGACTCAGCGTGCGGAGCCGGGAGCCGAGCGACTTGGCCTTGCTCGCCTCCACCAGGATGTCGGCCAGCCGGCGCGACGCGAGGATCGGTATGTCGGACAGCGACTCCACGCCGCCCGCCAGCACGACGTCGGCATCGCCGAGCATGATCTCGTCGTACGCATTGGCGACGGCCTGTCCGGAAGACGCGCAGGCGCGGTTCAGCGAGTAGGCGGGGATCTCTTTGGGGAACTGCGGTAGGAGGCTCACTTCGCGCGCGACGTTAGGGACGAGCGCCGACGCGACCACCTGCCCGAAGATCACGGCATTCACGTCGGCGCCGTCCAGGTTGGTACGCTCGAGGAGCTCGCGCGCCACGAAGCGGGCGAGGTCCACGGCGCGGGCGTCCTTGAGCACCGTCCCCGACCTGCAGAACGGCGTGCGGCAGCCGGCGATCACCGCTACGCGCCGTCCGTTGGCGACCGGCATTACATTCTCCTCCCGGAAGTCTCGAAACCTACCCCGAGCCCGCTGCCGGGCCAAGCTGGAGAACGTCGACGAGCGAGACGCCCTTTTCGCATCGCACGCGCGCCGCGGCACTGGCATCAATGGCGGCCGAGCCGGTGGACGTCCTGGTCATCGGGGGCGGGATCACCGGTGCCGGAATCGCCCGCGACGCGGCGCTCCGGGGCTTTCGCACCGCAGTGGTGGACAAGGGCGACCTCGGGGGCGGCACCTCGTCGCTCTCCTCTCGGCTCATCCACGGCGGGATCCGTTATCTCGAGCAAGGCCAGTTTCGCCTGGTGTTCGAGGCGAGCCGCGAGCGTCGTGTGCTGCTCGGCATCGCCCCGCATTTGGTGCATCCCCTGCCCTTCCTGTTCCCGGTGTACCGCGGCGCGCGGATCCCCGCCTGGAAGCTGCGCGCTGGGATGTGGCTGTACGATCTGCTGGCGGCGTTCCACAATGTGAAGTGGCACCGCTGGCTGGGACGCAAGGCGACTCAGCGTCTTGAGCCCGGGCTGCGGGATAAAGAGTTGCAGGGCGCGGCCCTGTACTACGATGCGCAGACCGACGACGCGCGTCTCGTGATCGCCACCATGCGCAGCGCCGCGCACGCGGGCGCCCTGGTCGCGAACTACTCAGAAGTCACTGCGCTCATCAAGCCGGACGGCCGGGTGGGCGGCGCGACCGTGCGGGACCAGCTGACGGGTCGTACGTCGACTGTCCGAGCGCTCGTGGTCGTCAACGCGACGGGTCCGTGGGTCGACCGCGTGCGGCGCCTCGACGACGCCGGGTCGGATCTGCTGCTGCGGCCCACCAAGGGCGTGCACGTGGCGGTGCTCCGCAAGCGCGTCGGGCACACGCAGGCGGTCACTCTCATGTCACCGATCGATGGCCGCGTGATGTTCGTGCTTCCGTGGGGCGATCTGAGCTACATCGGGACGACGGACACGGACGAAGACGCGTCACCCGACGAGCTGCGCGCGACGGCACAGGACGTCGTCTACCTGCTGCGGTCAGCCAACGCATTTTTCCCGCACGCGCGCCTCTCTCCGGCGGACGTCATCGCCAGCTGGGCCGGCCTGCGACCCTTGCTGCGACCGCCGCGGCAGGTGGGGCCGTCGGCGGCCTCACGCGAACACCGCCTGGTCGAGAGCCCGAGCGGCCTGTTGACCATCGCCGGCGGCAAGCTCACCACGTACCGCGTCATGGCCCGCGACGCGGTGGACCGAGTCGCGGCCCGCCTGCGCGAGCTGGATGGCCGGCCCCGCGGTCCTCGCGCGCCGACGGACCGGCTGCCCCTCCCGGGAGGCGAGACGGCCGACCTGGAAGGACTCGTCAAGGCAGCGATGGAGCGGGGGGCGTCGGAGCGGACGGCCCGCCACCTCGTGGCGGCCTACGGCAGCGAATCAGCCGCAGTTCTCAACCTGGTCGACCGCGACCGCGCGCTGGGGCGACCCATCGTCGCCGGGCGGGCGACCCTGTGGGCCGAGGTGGCGCACGCGGTGGAGCGGGAGATGGCGGTTCGGCTCTCGGACGTGCTAGTCCGGCGCCTGCATCTGTTCTATGCGACCCGCGACCAAGCGGTGCCGGCGGCGAGCCCGGTCGCGGACTGGCTGGCCGAGGCCCTCGGCTGGGACGCTACCCGCCGTGCCGAGGAGGTGGCCGCGTATCAGGACCTGGTGGCGCGATCCCGCGCCTTCGCCAAGGAGGCGGCGGCGGTCGGAGAATCCTGACCGCCGGCTAACGCCGGCTGCGGGACTTGGCGAGCAGCCGCAGGATCTCGAGGTACAGCCAGATCAGCGTCACCATCAGGCCGAACGCGCCGTACCACTCCATATACTTGGGCGCTCCGGCGGCCGCGCCTGATTCGACGAAATCGAAGTCGAGGATCAGGTTCAGGGCCGCAACGACCACGATGATCCCGCTGACCACGATACTGGCCGTGCTGTTCCCCCGGAGGAACGGCATCGCGATCCCGAAGAAGGAGAGCACGAATCCCACGACGTAGAACAGGGCGATCGCGCCAGTCGCCGCGACGACGCCGAGCTTGAACTTCTCGGTCGGCTTGATGAGCCCCGAGCGATAGGCGAGGAGCATGGCCGCCAGGGTCGCGAACGTGAGGCCCACCGACTGCATCGCGATCCCCGGGTACTTGGTCTCGAGCAACGCCGAGAGGCCACCCAGCGCCAATCCTTCGAGCGCCGCGTAGATGGGAGCGGTCACCGGCGACCATTCCTTCTTGAAGATCGTGACGAATGCGACCACCAGGCCGCCGATTGCACCGACCATGATCCAGGGGCCTGCAACCGAGGGATCGAGCGCCGTGCGGACTTGCGCCCACACCCACGCCGCAGGGAGGACGACCAAGAACAACAGGAACGCTGTCCGGTTCACCGTGCCCTCGACCGTCATCGCCGGGGCGGTAGGGTCGCGCCGAACATCGGCAAATGTCTTCGCGTTCAGGGCGGGATTGGACGTGCGCATCAAAGCCATGGCTCCTCGTGCGCTGGAGTGCGGTCCTTCAATTTAACGTAGTTCTCGAGGTTCTCGCGGCTGATCGCGGTCAGCGCCGGTGGGACCTGGCCGGGGGCGAACCAGCCGATCTCGGAGCATTACGCCGATGTAGTCCACGCCACGTTTCATCTCGCGGCTCGGCTCCATCCCCTGAGGCTCCGGATGTAGTCGTGCAGCACCAGGAACTTCTCGAACACCGGCACGCCCTTGCGTTTGCGGCCGAACTCGGCGAACAGCTCGCGTAGCCGCCCACGCCGCGACACATAGAACCGGAACGTCTCAGCGAAGTCCTCTTGCGGATGCGTCGCGGCGTACGCCGTGACGTAGTTCGGGAGCGTGGTGGTGACGCCCCGGCGCTCGAAGTCGACCCACTTCGAGTCGGCGACGCGGTACGCCTTACGCACCTCCCCGAAGGCCCGCCGGAACCTCCCGGTCCGCGCAAACGACCAATTGTGATAGAGGAAGGAATGCCCCAACTCGTGGAGGATCAGCCCGCTCAACATGTTCCACGAGATGTCGTCGCGACGCCGCCGCTTGCTGGTCACGTAGCGGCGCTCGATCTCGATGATCTTGGGCGTGCGGTGCGTCACCCCGGAAACGCCCGGCCGCAGCAGCACGCGGTACTTCCAGTCCTTGAGGCGGCCGACGACCAAGAGCTGCCGCACGCGGCGTAGCGCTTGGCGGATCAAGTCGCGCCCGGTGGCGTCTTTGCCGCACCATGGGCAGACGTCCATCCAGTCGTTCACGCCCTTGTTGCAATGGGGGCAGATGTTCTGAAACTCCTGGTAGCGCCATTTCTGCGGGCGCCCGCACCAGGGGCAGGAGCGCATCGGGTACATCACGCCGCCGCCGCAACCCCACTGGCAGCGTCGATGGTACTTGAACCCCTTGGGGGCTTTGAGCGGCTCGGGGCTCGAGTCTCGGTCGGCGATGTCGCGACCGCACCAGGGGCAGAACGAGAAGCTGTCCGACACCACCCAGCCGCAGTAGTAGCACTCCGCGCCGGTCTCTTTGATGGTGTCGCGCCACTCGAGCCGGCGGCCGCAGTTCGAGCAGTTCGCCCAGAAGCGCTGCACCTCCGCTGCGCAGGTGGGGCAGCGCAGCTCGGGCGTCGGGATCTCGCGCCTACGCGGTGCCACGCGCCAGCGCCTCGTCCACGATCCGCTGGATGAAGGCGTTGTAGCTCATCCCCGCCTTCTCCGCCGCGTCCGCCATCTCGTTTTCCTGCGCGAGAAATGGATTGGGGTTCACCTCCAGGACGTAGACCGCGTCATCGTGCGTCAGCCGCAGGTCCACGCGCCCGTAGTCGTGCAGCCACAAGGCGTGGAACGCCGTGGTGCAGGTATCTGCGATCTTGGCCGCGACGTCGTCCGACAAGCCTTTCGCGAACACGTTCTTGATCTTCTTTCGCTTGCGGTAGTCCTCGTCCCATTTGGCTTTGTACGTCGCAATGCGATGCTCTCCATCGGCTTCGCCGAACGTCAGCTCGACGATGGGCAGGACCTGGAGCGTGCCGTTGCCGATCAGCCCCACGTACAGCTCGCGGCCTTCGATCAGCTCTTCCACGATGGCCGCCTGGTGGAACTTCTCGTGGATGAACTTCACCCGCGCCCCGAGATCCTCATCGTCCTCCACCACCGAGGCCTGCGCGATGCCCACGGAGGCGTCCTCCAACAGCGGCTTCACGATGAGCGGGAAGCGCAACTCCGACGGGCGCACCGGCTTCTCCCCCGGGCGAAACTCGGCGAACGCCGGCACCCGGATCTCGTGGTGCGCGAGGATCTTCTTGGTGAGCGATTTATTGCGGGCGACGAGCAGGCCCGTCGGAGACGATCCCGTGTAGCGATAGCCGTGCATCTCCAGCACGGTGGCGAGCGCGTATTCGTGCCGGGCGTGCCCGCGGAACGACTCGCACCCGTTGAACACGAGCTTCGGCTGGAACGTCGCCAGCCGCTCGAGCACCGGCGCCAGCTGGTCGGCGACGCCGACCATCAGGACGTCGTGTCCCTGGGCCAGCAGGGCCCGGCCCACGTCGTACTCCGCTTCCTCGACCTTCGTGTCGACTTCCTTCTTGTAGTCGGCGTCCTCCCAGTCGGGGTGCAGCGTGTCGAACACGACGGCGATCTTCACCGCCCCGCCCCTCCCCCACCCCCAACGCGGAACGGGGAACGGGGAATGCGGAACAGAAGAGCAAGGACGCTCGGGGGACGACGCTTCCCCTGATGGTCCGCGTTCCGCGTTCCGCCTTCCGCGTTCATGCCCGCACCCTGGCCATATCCCGCCCAACCGTGCTGAGCGAGATCAAGATCACCAACCCCCCCACGGCGCCGGCTGTCGGCAGCAGCAGCATCGCGGGCCGCAAGCCGAAGCGGTCGGACAGATAGCCGATGAGCGGTGGGGCGATCGCATCGCCGGCGAGGTGCGAGAACAGCACGTAAGCACCGAGCACCGATGCCCGAACCGCCGCCGGCACCACGTCCAGGATCACGGCGGACAGCGGCCCGTTGTACCACGAGTAGAGGAAGAACGTCCCGAACAGGAGCGGGACGAAGAGCCGGAGCTCGTCGATCAGGAGCAACGCGGCGCAGACCGGCCCACCGAGCACGAATCCCGCGCCGGACACGACGACCCGTCCTCCGCTCCACCGCGTGAGCAGCCAGTCCCCCGTCCGACCGCCGAACAACGCGCCCAGCGCCCCGCCCGCGAGCCCCCAGACGCCGAACTGCCGTCCTACGGCGGCTACCGGAAGGCCATGGGTGCGCTCCAAGAAGCTCGGCGCCCAAGCGATCAGACCGTTCACGGCGAAGGTCACGAGCGCGCCTCCCACGAACATCCAGATCAGCGTGGGGGTTCGGAGCACCGTCCCGGCGGCCTGGAGGAAATCGCCGAATGCCGTGGCGGCGACTTCGGTCGCTTCGGTCGTGCCACGCACGGCCACCGGCACCAGCCGGAACACGGTCCACACGATGCCGATGCTCACGCAGGCGGAGAAGACCGCGGTATCGAGGCCGCGCGGCAGCCCGTCGAACAGATCGAGCACGCCGGAGAGCGCAGCTCCCGCGAGCGTGAGCCATATGAGTGGTGCGCCGAGCCGCAGCGCCTCGTGGGCCCTCACGCGCCCGCGTGCGTACCAGCTCTTCACGGTGGCACGGATCGTCGGCGGCGGGCGCCGGCGCGGCTCGCGCAGCCGGGACGCGAGCAGTGCGAGGAGAAAGCCGGGGACACCGAGGGCGACGAACGCGGCGCGCCAGCCGTAGCGCTCGGCGAGCACGCCGCCGAGCCAGATCCCGAGCACGCCGCCAAACGCCATCCCGACGGAGTAGATCCCGAGCGCAAAGGCGCGTCGCTTGCCCTGGAAGAACTCGGCAAGCAACGCCTGGGCAGCCGGCCCATAGCCCGCCTCCCCTACGCCCACCAGCGAGCGACACACCAAGAGCTGCCAGAAGCGGCTCACCGTCGCCCCGAGCGCCGTGAAGGCGCTCCATAACCCCACGCCGAACGCGATCACGGCGCGCCGGGATTTCAGGTCTCCGACGACACCGAGCGGCAAGGCCGCGAGCGAGAGGACGATCACGTAAGCGGACCCGAGCCAGCCGAGCTGTTGATCCGACAGGACGAGCTCCCGCTTGATGGGCTCGAACAGCGCGAAGACGACGTTGCGGTCGGTGTAGTTGAGGAGATTGATGAGCGTCAAGAGCCCCAGGGCGTACGCCGCGTACGCCCGAGACGTGCCCACGGGAGGGGGGCCGGCGTGCTCAGGGTCTGCGCCCGACAGTCGTCCCCTCCGCGCGCGCGTCGCGGTCCGCCTTCGCCTCCTGGTACGCCTCGGTGAGCTGCCGCATCATCTCCTCACGCCGCTCGTACAGTCGCTTGAGCCGCCGCTTCTTTCGTTTGGCGAGCGCGTACGCGGCGAGGATCGGGAAACCGACGGTGTTGTCGAGGTAGCACACCACCGTGCCCGGGAGCTTGTCGGGGTCCACCTTCCCCCAGCTCACGGCTTCGGCCGGCGTGGCCCCGGACAGGCCGCCCGTATCGGCGCGCGCGTCGGTCATCTGGAGGTAGTAGTCATGCCCCTTTTCGCTGATGCCCAGCACTTCCTGGATCTGCGGCTCCGTCTGCAGCACGAAGTTCTTCGGGCTGCCGCCGCCGATGATCAGGATGCCGCTCTTGCCGCCGTGGGTCTTCGCGTCGAACACGATGGCCGACGTCTCGTTCACGTCCGCGCTGGGGTCGAACCGCAGCTGCGATCCGGTGAGCGCCTGCTCGGCCACGTTCATCCCGATGGACGAGTCCCCCGGGGACGAGGTGTAGATCGGCACGGCGCACTGGTGCGCCACGCCGAGCACCGATTTCCGCGAGATCCCCAGGGCCTTCTCGCGCTCGAGGATGTAGCCGCCCAATAAGTAGTGGTACTCCGCCGTGCTCATGGGCCGCTGGAACTCCGGACCCGCCGACACGTCCCGGATGTAGGCGTCGGTCGACAGCAGCACCTCGTAGTCGAAGAAGATGTCGTAGATGCGGACGACACCCTCCTCGCGCAGCTCCACATCGTCCGCGAAGGGGGTCCCGCGGTGCATCGTCAAACCCAACCCGAAATGCGCATCGTGATACAGGTTCGCACCCGTCGAGACGACCCAATCGATGAACCCCGCCTCGACGAGCGGGATGATCGTCGACATCCCGAGGCCCGCGGGCGTCATGGCGCCGGTGAGGCTCATGCCGACGGTGACGTCCTCCTCGAGCATCAGCTCCGTGAACAGGCGGCACCCCTCGGCGAGGCGCCCCGAGTTGTAGGCGAGGAACGCGTTGTCCACCAGCTCGGGGATCGTCTCCCGGCCGGTGATGGGTTTCGGATCGATGCGCTGGCCGCGCAAGAAGTCTTTGCGTGTGGTCATGGCACCTCCGCGTCGGGTTGCGTCTCGAGCGGATAGGCCTTGCTGCGGCGCTCCCGCGCCTGCCGCACGGTCGCGACGGCCTCCCGCGGACTGTCCGTGACGGTGAAGAGCCGGAGATCGGTGGTGGCGATCTTGCCCTCCCCCGCGACGCGGTCTTTCAGCCACTCCACGAGACCGGCCCAGTACTGCGCTCCGAACAGGATCACGGGGAAGTTGCTCACCTTCCCGGTCTGAATCAGCGTGAGCGCCTCGAACAGCTCGTCCATCGTCCCGTATCCTCCCGGGAACACGATGAACGCGGTCGAGTACTTGACGAACATCGTCTTGCGGACGAAAAAGTAACGGAAGTTGATGGAGCGTTCGACGTAGGGATTGAGCCCCTGCTCGAACGGCAGCTCGATGTTGCAACCGATGGACAGGCCGTTGCCCTCCTGGGCCCCGCGGTTCGCGGCCTCCATGATCCCGGGGCCGCCCCCCGTGATGATCGGGAACCCTTCCTGCGCGAGCATGCGCCCGGTTTCCACGGCTTTGTCGTAGTAGGGATCTGCCGGCGTGGTGCGGGCCGATCCGAACACCGTGACGGCGTTGTACACGTCGGAGAGGGTGTCGAACCCTTCGACGAACTCCCCCATGATTCGCAGGACCCGCCACGAGTCCGTCTTGACGAACGCCCGTCGCTCGCGGGGAACCTGAGCGAGGAGGCGTTCGTCCTCAGTGACCGGTGTGCGTTGCGAGCCGCTCGAGCGCTGAGACATGGTCGTCCTGCACGTTATAGAAGAAAGGAGAGAGACGGACGTGTCCCGGTCGGGCGTCCGCGATGATCCCGCCGGCGGCGAGATATCGCACGCCCGCCGCCGGGTCGGCCGCGGGGAGCATCACGATCGCCGAACGATCCTCGGCGCGGGGAGCCACCTTGGGCCGGAAGCCGTACTCCCCCGCCCGCGCGACCAGGTCCTCCGTGAGCGCAGCCGTGACCCGGCGAATAGCGGGGACGCCGATTTCGTCGATGTAATCGAGGCCCCCGAGCTGCGCGTAGACCGCCGCGAGCGCCGGCGTGCCGAGCTCGAAACGCCGCGCGTCGTCGTGCAGCTCGAGCGCGTGGGGGTCGAAGGCGAACTGGTTCTTGTGGCCGAACCACCCGGCAATTCCAGGAGCGAGCCGCCGTGCGACCTCATCGCGCGCGTACAGCAGCACGATCCCCGGCCCGCCGAGCAGCCACTTGAGCCCGCCCGCGGTGAGAAAATCCACTCCCGCGGCCTTCACGTCTACCGGCACTTGTCCCACCGACTGGTAGGCGTCGACCAGACTCAACGCCCCGCACTGCCGTGCGGCGTCGGCCACTCGCTTGATGTCCTGAATGGCCCCGCTCGTGAAGTACACGTGCGACGTCGCGACGAGAGCGGTCCGGTCGTCCACTGCCCGCGCGATGGCCTCGACAGGCACCGAGACCTGGTCCGGGCTCTGGACCACCACCAGCTCCACCCCACGAGCCCGCTTTGCGAGCCACTGGTAGGCGACCGTGGGAAAGTCGAGCGACGTGACCACAACCTTGGGACGGCGCCGGTAGTCAAGCGCCTCCGCCACTGCGGACAACGCCACCGAAACGCTGGGCGCGAGCGCGATCTCCTCGGGGCTCGCGCCGACGACGCGCGCGTAGCGCGCCCGTAGCTCCGAGAGGGCGGCCCACCACACGTCGTACCATGCGGACGCTCCGCGCGCCTGCCAGAGATCGAAAAACTCCGCGATGCGCCGGCGCGTGCGGTCGCCGAGCGCGCCGAGCGAGCAAGTGTTCAGGTACACCGCGTGGCGGAAGATCGGGAACTCGCTCCGATAGCGCGCGAGCGCGTGAGCCCCCGCCGATGCGCCGGCGTCGAGACCGCTGGCGAGCGTCATAGGCGGTCAATATACAGGAGGAAAAGCGCGCTGGGCACGCCTCGCGACTAAATTCACTCCTATGAGAGCCTCCGCCGGCTGGCCGACGCTCACCATGCGCCTCGTCCTCCGGGCCCTCGTAAACCCGCGGCTCGCGCTCGACCTCGGGCGTCTCACGTGGAGCTTTCGGGCGCGGGACTGGTATCGACGCCCCCCGTTCCTACCGCTGCCGCCGCGCGACTATGTGCGGTGGCGTATGTTCACCGCGTACGGCGATGACGCCGCGGTGCCACCGGTTGAAGACGTCGTCCGGTTTGCGCGGTGGCGACGCGAGACGATGCACTTATGAAAAAAGACGTCGCGCAGAGGCGTCGCGCAGAGGCGTCGCGCAAAGGCGTCGAGGTGAAGCGTCGAGGGCTCGCGCTGGGGTTCGACGCGGTCGGGATTGCCACTCTCGAGGCGAACGCGCACGCTGCCGAGCTCGACCGTTGGCTGGCCGCAGGCTACGCCGGGACCATGACGTACCTCCACCGCCAGGCGGAGAAGCGAAAGGACCCGGCCCGCATCATGCCGGGCGCCAAGGTCGCCATCGTAACGCTGACGAACTACTTCCACGGATCCGATCACCCCGGGCTTGCGCCCGGGGTCAGTCCAGCCCCGAGAAAGGTGGCCCAATATGCCTGGTCCTCCGACTACCACCAGGTACTCGGTCGTCGTCTCGAGCGGCTGGCCGCCGTGGTTCGTGAGATCGCTCCCGGTGCGAAGGCCCGCTGCTATGTCGACGCGGGACCCGTCCCCGAGCGAGAGCTGGCCCAGCGGGCAGGGCTCGGCTGGATCGGGAAGAACATGATGCTGATCGACCCCGACCGGGGCTCGTTCACCTTCATCGGCGTCGTACTGACCGACGCGGATCTCGTCCCGGATCTGCCGTTCGAGGCGGATCGCTGCGGCACCTGCCGCGCCTGTCTGGACGCATGCCCGACGAGCGCCTTCGTCGCACCGGGCGTGCTCGACGCGCGGCGCTGCATCTCCTACCTGACTATCGAGCACGCCGCCGAGTTCGACGAGGCCGAGCAGCGGCTCGTGGGCGAGTGGCTGTTCGGATGCGACGTGTGTCAGGACGTCTGTCCGTGGAACGTGAAGTTCGCGCGCCCGACACGCGACGTCGAGCTCGGCGTGCGCTCCGATGTTGTCGAGCCGGATCTCACGGCGTTGCTCGAGGAAAATCCGGAGTCGTTCCAACGCCGCTTCGGGGACACACCGTTCGAGCGCCCCGGCGTGGCCGGCATGCGGCGCAACGCCACCGCGGTGCTCGCAAACTGCCGCCGGGCGCATTCATGATCGAGGTCCCCGCACCGCAACGCGCGCAGGCCGCGGCGATTCAGCACCGGCTCAGCGAGGGGCTTGGCAGGATCGATCCCCATCATCGCCTGCTCGGCCGTCCCGTGGCCTACCGGATCATCGACGGCACCACGCTCGAGATCACGTATCGGGACGTGCCGGGGATCGCGGAAGCCGAGGTGTTGGGCGTCAAGCGTCTGATCGGTGTGGAGTGCTTCTGCACGGTCGCGCCCCAGACGGCGGAGACCGTGCTCGTGCGCTTCGTCGCCTCCCTCAAGTAGCCGTCGTCAGCCGTATGACCGGGAGCTCGGGGGGGTTGCCCCACCGCGGGATCCACGCACTGCCCACGCCCGCCGAGACGTACAGCCAACACTGCCCCACCCGCTTGAGCCCATGCAGGTACTTCCGGCCGAATTGCGACGGCGCCGTGATCGGCCCAAGGAGCGGCAGGTGCGCCTGGCCGTTATGCGTGTGTCCCGCCAGCATCACGTCCACTCGCAGCCCCGCGGGCAGGTATTCGATGAGATCGGGATTGTGCGAGATGAGCACGCGTGGCACGTCCGGCGCGACCCCGGCGAAGGCCTCGTCGGGCCGGACGGCTCCGTGGGTGAAGTCGTCCACGCCGCCCACTGCCAGCACCCCCGCTCCCCGACGAATGAGCCGGTGCCGGTTGTGGAGCAGCGTCGCGCCACTACGCTCGACCGCGGCCCCGACCTGGTCGGGGTCCACCCAATGGTCGTGGTTCCCGAGCACAGCCACCACGCCGTCGCGCCCGCGGAAGCGCGTCAGGACCCGCTCGAGGCCATCCATGTCGCTGCGTGCGTGGCTGACGAAATCGCCGCCCAGCACCACGAGATCGGCATCGAGCTCCCCCACCCGGTCGGCCATGCGCCCGAGCCACCACGTGGGGACGGCCGGACCGTGGTGCAGATCGGTGACCAGTGCCAGGCGGTAGCCCTCGAGCCCGGCGGGAAGGCCCGCGACGGGGACCGCGATTTCGGGTGTCTCGAGCCGGGCGCGATCCCAGCGGATGAGCGGACGCGCCAGCCGCTCGGCCAGCCACCCGAGCGGTCGCTTGGTGACGCGCTCGAGCCGCGGCGGGCGCCGCTCCCGCGCGGGCGGGTAACGGCGGGGATGGATGAACAGCCCGATCACTTCGCGACGAGGCGCGCGACGACGTCGTACAGGAAGTGCACCCCGAAGGTCAGGTCGTCGAGGCTCACCCGCTCATTGTTGCCGTGTACGCCCCGCGACTCGGCCTGACTCAGTGGGAACGGCGACAGGCCGTAGCTCACGATGCCCAGGCGTCGGAAGTAATGGCTATCCGTGAAGCCAGTGAGGGGCGGCGTGGTGATGAGCGCATCGGGCGTGCGCTCGCGCGCCGCGGCGACGATGGCGCGAAACAGCTCCGTCTCGGTCGGGCTCTCGGTGGCGGGCCAGTTCGGGCCCTGGGGAGTGATCTCGACGGCCGAGTCAGCCACGATCCGCACCACGTCCGTGAGGAAGGCCTGGGGGTCCTGGCCCGGCAGCAGCCGCACGTCCAGCGCCGCGCGCGCCACCGGGGGAATGACGTTCGTCTTGTCGCTGCCTTGAAGGCCCGTGATCGAGATGGTGTTGCGGAGCAGCGCGTTGTAGGTGAGATCACTGGTGAGGAAGCGCACCGCGGCGGAGTCGCGCAGCGCCGCGCGCACGTCCGCCAGCGCCGCACGCCGCCCTTGGTCCGTCTCGATGGTCGATAGATCGCGGAAGTAACGTTCGACCGCAGGCGTCACGACCAGGGGCGTCTGATACGCGGCGATGCGCGACAGGGCTCGCACCAACCGATGCACGGGGTTGTCCGGCGTGGGTCGCGACCCGTGCCCCGGGGTGCCACGCGCCGTCAAGTTCAGCCAGAAGGGTGACTTCTCCGTCGTCCCCACCCCGTAGTACTCGATTCGTCCACTCGGATCCGTGCGGACCGTGCCGCCTTCGTTGAGGAGGAACTCGGCGTCCTGGACGTCGTCGCGGTGATGCTCGACAAACCAGCCAGCACCGACGCCGCCTCCGATCTCCTCGTCCGCCGTGGCGAGGAAGATCACGTCGCGCTTGAGCGGCACGCCGGCGCGCTTGAGCGTGAGCAGCGTCATGAGCTGCGCGATCGCCTCGCCCTTCATGTCGAGCGCGCCGCGTCCCCAGACGTACCCGTCCTGCACGACGCCCGAGAACGGGTCGACCGTCCAGTACTCAGGCGTCGCGAGCACGACGTCCATATGGTTGAGCAGAATGAGGGGCCGGGCGCTGCCGTCTCCCTTTAGGCGGGCGTACAGGTTCGCCTTCCCCGCCTGTGGCTCGAACACCTGGGCTTCGATGCCCTCACGTGCGAGCACCGCTTTCAGCCAGTGCGCCGTCTGGAGCTCGTTGCCGGGCGGATTCGTGGTGTTGATCGCCACATACTGCGACAGCAGGGTCGCCGCCTCACGGCCCACGGCACGCCACTGGGCGTCGGTGCGGGGCACGTCCGCCTCGAACAGCCGCGGCGGCAAGAGGACCGGCTGAGAGGAAGGGCCGAGCAGGCCGATCTGTGGAGGCGCAGCCGCGCGGGGCGGGCGCGCGCAGGCGGCCGCGAGGGCCAGCGCGAGGAGCAAAGCGAACCGCAAGCGACCTCCGGACGGGAGACGGGAACCGCAAACTAAGAGCCCGCGACGCGCTGGGCGAGCCCCCCGCCCTCCTACGGCTCAGTGCACCGTGATCGTCGCCTGACCCGTCTTGCCCTCGCTGGTGGCGCTCAAGACGGCACTCCCCACGGCCCGAGGCTGGACGAGCACCAGTGCCCCGGAGCCACTCACGCTGATGATCGAGTTGTCGCTGGCGGACCAGGAGACGGACCGGTTGGTGAGTAAATTGCCCGCGGCGTCGCGCAGGTCAGCCCGAAACGTCACGCCGCTGTCTCCCACCGCCAGGTCCGCGGTGTTGGGCACGACGGTCACCGTGGCCACGGGAGCCGGGGCGGCGACGCTGATGCTCGCCTCGCCGGTCTTTCCCTCACTGGTCGCGCGCAGCGAGGCGAGGCCGGCTGCGCGGGCGAGGATCGTGGCTGAGGGACCGTTCACGCTCGTGATCTCCACGATCGAGGCATCGGTGCTGGACCACGACACCGACCGGTTACTCAGGATGTTACCGGCCGCGTCGCGGAGCTGCGCCGTGAACGTGGCGTTGTCCCCGCCAGTAAGGCTGGCGCTGCCGGGGACGACCGTGACCGTGGCAACGGGGTTCGCGCGGCCGACGGTGATCGTCGCCTGCCCCGTCTTGCCCTGGCTGGTCGCGAACACGGTCGCCATCCCCGGAGCGCGACCCAGCGCTTGATCGCCGCTGCATGATCCGCACGGGTAAACGAAGACCACGGTTGTGTCTGAGCTGAACCAGGACGCCCCGCCGCCGAGCGAGTGGCCCGCCGAGTCGCGGAACACGGCCTGGAGGTACACCCCGCTGTCTCCCACGGTAATCGTGGCGCTGGCGGGCTCGATCGTCACCGTCGCGAGCGACCCGAAGGCAACGACGTGGACGACAAGCGAGTCGGTCAAGCTGCCGCTCGTAGCCCGGATCGTGGCGATCCCAGGTTGGCGCCCGGTCACCTGAGCGGCAATCGTGTCGCCGGGAGCTTGGACAGTCGCCACGGTTGGGTCGCTGCTCGTCCACGTGACCGGGTTGGTGTACACGGGATTGCCGTTGTTATCCCCGACCGCCGCGTACAGGAAAATGGTCCCACCTACACCGACCTGGGTCGGCCCGCTGATGTGGATGTAGGCGTGGCCCGCGCCTGCCTGAGGCAGCGTTACCGAAACGGTCGCCGTTCCCCCCGCGGTCACTTGCACGTTCGGCGTGGCAACGGGCTCCAGCGAGGGAATGAACGGCTCCTCGATCTTCACGAGGTAGCTGCCCGGGGGGAGAAACCCGACCTTGTAGTGCCCGGCCTGATCACTGCGTCCCGTCGCCTCGAGGTTGTACCCGACGCTGTCCGTGTACACGTCGACCTGGGCGTTCGGGACCGGCCTGGTCGTCCCCCCGGAGTCCTGCGTTACCGTCCCGGCGATCGCGCCGACTGCGGCGGAATTGATCGCTCGCAGGATCGGGTTGAAATCGAACGCGTTGTTGTTGCTGGAAAAGTTGTAGAGAAAGCTCCGACCGACGTCGAAATCGAGCACGATGTCCGCCCCCTCGGTCGGTACGTCGACCGGGTACTCGACCGACGCGTAGATCGACGACTGGCCGTACCAGTTCACGTGAGCCGGGGTCTGCGCCGCATCGTTCCAGGTGATCGAGGACAGGCTGGTGTCGATGGTCATGCGGACCCTGTGGTACCGGCCCGCGGGCATCTCCCCCTCGCCCAGGAGCGCCGTCGTCCCCTGCTGCAGGGCGAGCAAGTCGAAGCTCTTTCGGGGCTCGGTGATGACCGCCCACGGGTCGCCGCCGCTGCTGTCCTGCGCCGTGCTGGCCTCGATTCGCACGACGTAGATGGTGACGCCGTGGAGCGAGTCATACGGGAAGGGAGCGTCGGTGAGCCGCACCGTGATGCGCGGCCTCAGCCGCGGCGGGGCGGTGACCGTGGTGTCGTCCTGGTAGCACCCGGCCAGGGAGAGCGCGACCGCCAAGAATCCGGCGAGTGTGGCACGTCTCGACATGGACCAGCTCCTTTGGCAGCGAACTTGCAGGTCCCCTTTGTGATAGATACCTCTCCTGTGGAGGGCCGCGTCACAAGACCCGCTGCGGGACAACGATGTGACGCCCGGGGGGCGCGCGTGGGTATAGGTAACGTGGGGACGAGCGACGCCGCTCTGGTGCGCCGTGTGCAGGCCGGCGACACCGGTGCTTACGCCGACCTCGTCGCGCGGTATCGCGATCGCCTGGGCCGCTACGCGCTGCACATGCTCGGAAATCGGGAAGACGCGGAAGAGGTGCTGCAGGACGCCTTCGTCCGTGCCTATCGCTCGCTGGCGCGCTGCGACGATCCCGAGCGCTTCGGTGCGTGGCTGTATGGCATTCTGGTGAACCGGTGCCGCACGGCTGGCGCGCGCGCCACTCGGCGGGCTCGCCGGTTCGTGCACGATCCCGCCGCGCTCGAGACCGCGCCGCTGGCGGGACCGGACGGGCAGGCCGAGTGGGACGACACGGTCCGCTGGGCGTTGGCGCGCCTCCCGTCGGAATCGCGTGAGGCGTTTCTCCTCAAGCATGTCGAGGAGCTCGAGTACGAGGACATGGCACGACTCACCGGCGCGGGCGTCTCAGCGCTAAAGATGCGCGTGAAGCGGGCGCGGGAGCAGCTCCAGGCGATGCTGAAAGAGGCGGAACGTGTTTAACCCGGTGGACGACGCGGTCGAACGGATCGCGCGGCATCTGCGGCGACCCGTCCAGATCGACCCGGCGCTGGACGGACGGGTCATGCGCGAGATCAGCGCGCTCCCAGCGCCCGGCCGCGCCACGCTCGGGGGGGAGGTGTGGCGCTGGCTCAGGCGCCCGCACCAGTTCACCCTCACACCGCTCGGCGGCCTCGTAGCGGCTGCCGCCCTTACGGTCGGCGTCCTCCTCTACCGGATGGCCTCCACCCCGCCCGCTCCCCCGCAGGGCGAGTCGCGCGCCTTTCAATTCGTCCTGGTCGCTCCCCGCGCCACGCACGTGGAGCTCGTCGGCGACTTCAACGACTGGGATGCGACGCGTACGCCGATGCGACGGACCGGACGCGAGGCGCTTTGGACGGCGGTGGTGCCGCTCGTACCCGGCCGTTATCACTACGCCTTCTTCGTGGACGGCTCGCGCTGGCTGGCCGACCCCTCGGCGCCCGTGGCCCGCGATGAAGACTACGGCCAACCCAGCTCGGTGCTCACCGTCGGAGGTGGCTCGTGACGCCCAACTGCACGCGCGCGGCGCTCTCGTTGCTCGTGGCCATGGTGGTCGCGGGACGGGCGACCGCTCAGCAAGCCGATGCGCGCCTCGAGCGGCTGGACGCCGCCACGCGGCCGACCGTTGCGGCACTCCTCGATTCGGCGCGCACGGCTATGCTCCCCACGGAGCCACTCGTGCAGCGCGCGCTGGAAGGCGCGACGAAACGGGCCTCCGGGGACGCGATCGTCACCGCCGTGCGGCGTCTCGCCGCGGACCTGGGCCACGCCCGCGACGCGCTCGGGTCCACGGCCTCGCCAGCCGAGCTCACCGCGGGGGCTGCGGCGCTCCGCGCCGGGGCGTCCCAAGCGACCCTGGCCCAGCTGCGGCACGCTCGGCGAGAGCCCCTTACCGTACCGCTCGCCGTGCTTGCCGATCTCGTGGCGAGCGGAGTCCCCGTCGACAGCGCGGCCGCTGCCGTACTCGGCCTCGCCGCGCAGGCCCGAGACGCGGACTTGGTCGAGTTCCGTCGCGCCGTCGAGCGTGACATCGCTCTGGGCGCACCCCCCGCGGCCGCCACCGCGGCCGCGGCGACGGCCGCGGACGTGTTCGTGAACGCGGGGGCCCGCCAGCAGCGCCCCGGCCGCCCCTAACCCCGTGCGGCCAGCGCCGGCCGCGCGACATGTCTGGACCGCGTCTCTCGCCGCGGCGACATCCGTATTCGGCGTTCGCGCCTCCGCGGCCCAGACCACCGCGACGGTCGACGTCGGTGTCTCAACCGTGCGCTACGACGGCTTTCTTGCGTCCGCCGCGGGGTCCCTCACCCCGGCCCTCACCTGGGAGCGGCCTGGCGCCGTCGTGACGGCCCGCGGTACATACCTCCGCTTCGAGAGCGGTCGCCGGAGTCTGCAGGGACTCATCGCCGCTTCGCTCTTCACGCCGCCGAGTTTGCTCCCCCACCGCTGGCGTGGTGAGCTCTCCCTCTCAGCGGGTGGGAGCGACTACGCCGACTTCGCGAGTTTCTGGCACGCGACCGGTGAGGCCCGGTTGCATTACCTCGGAGCAGATCGGGGCGCATGGATCGGTGGGACCGGGGGGCGCACCTCGTACGGCAGCGCGCCCCGCCCCGTGGCGGTTGCGGGCGTCGGTGTGTGGGCGCGGCGCGCCCAGGTGACGCTCGCGGCGTCCGCCACGCGATCGTTCGTCGGAGACACGGCCTATAGCGACGTGGGCGCGACGATCCACGCAAGCCGGGGCCGCTTCGAAGTCGACGGATCGCTCGCAGCGAGGCTGTGGAGCCGCGGGGCCGGTCACGGCGTGTACGGCGAGGCGAGCACCACCTTCACGCTGGGCGAGCGCACCGCCCTCTTGATCTCCGGCGGCCGTTATCCGACGGATCCGGTCAGCGGGAGCGTCGCTGGGCGATACTTGAGCGCTGGACTGCGCCTGCGGACGCCGCTGCTCCGACCACGGCCCATCCGCGACCCACCGCTCCCCAGTCGATCTCCTGCCAACGGCGACGGCGGGGGGAGCGCCGACGTCACTGCACGACTCGAAGTCAAGCCGGCGCCCGACGGGGCCGTCCGGCTGGTTGTCTACGCTCCCGCCGCGGCGACGGTAGAGCTCGCGGGCGATTTCACCGACTGGCAGCCGGTCGGCCTCCAACCCACGAGCGACGGCGCGTGGGAGAGCGTGCAGCACATTCCGGGCGGCGTGCACCGGGTCAACGTGCGGATCGACGGCGGGAGGTGGACCGCACCGGCGGGGACGACGCGCACCACCGACGAGTTCGGCGGCGAAGTCGGGATCGTGGCCGTGCCCTAACCCCGCCCGCCGGCGAGTGCCGCGGCCTCAGGCCGCCTGCGCAGCGTCAGCATCGCCCATACGCCGCACGCCGGTCCGAGCGCCAGCAAGCTCATGCTCCAGCGCCACCCAGTCCGCGCCGCCACCCAAGGCAACAAATAGATCGTGAGACAGGTCAGGAGGAACCCCAGACTCGTCTGGAGCGTGAGCGCCGTTCCCACGAGCTCGCGTGGCGCCAGCTCGCTCACGGCGGCCGAGAACTGCGCCGAGTCCGCGACCACGGTGATGCCCCAGACGAGGAGCAGCGGGACCAGCACCACGAGGGGGTGACCGAACGCGAAACCCGCCGCGAGTGCGCACGCGCCCGACAGCGTCATCGCCACACTCGTGATCAGCGTGCGACCCCAGCGATCACCGTACTTCCCGCCCAGCCAGCACCCCAGCGCGCCGCTCCCGACCACCGCGAATGTGACGAGCGCCGGCGTGCGGCTCCCGGCCGCAGCACCGCCGGTGCGTGCCAGCTCGCTCGCCGCGACGAACGCGGCCAACCACGTCCACATTGCGTACAGCTCCCACATGTGACCCAGGTAGCCGAGGTTCGTGAGCGATATCGCACGGTTCGCGAGGATGCGTGGCGCCGCTCGCCAGCTGAAGGGGGGCGCCGGCGCGGCGAACGGGCCGTCGTGCGGGACGAGCAGGACCAGGAGCCCGCCGACGAACGCCGCCGCCGCCGCAATCATGAGCACCAGTCGCCAATGCTCGACCGGGACGGCCCAGCGGACGAGATGAGGAAGCGCCGAGCCCAGTGTCAACGCGCCGACGAGGACACCGATCGCGAGTCCCCGCCCTTCGCGATACCACCCGGCGACGATCTTCATCCCCGGCGGATACACGCCGGCCAGCGCGGCCCCCGTGAGCATCCGCAGCGCGATTCCCGTTCCTGAACCCGGCGCGAACGCCACACCGACGGTCATGAGGCCAGCGAGACACGCGCACGCCGCGACCAGCCGACGGGCGGACCAGCGGTCGGAGAGCGTGAGCAGGGCCGACACCAGCGCGCCGGCGACAAAGCCGAGTTGCACCGAGATCGTCAGCCACGCCCCACCCGCCGAGTCAAGCCGCCACACGCGCGACAGCGCAGGCGCGACGGCGGAAGCGGAAAACCACGGCGCCATGCCGCATAGCTCCGACGCCGCGAGCACAGCCAGCACGCGGCGCGGGGTCACAAACCGGTCGGATGGTCCAAGAATGTCCAAGGCAGCTGGAACCGATCGCGGAGATGACCGGCCAGCGCCTGGACACCTACCGTCTCGGTGGCGTAGTGCCCCGCGTAGAAGACGTTCAACTTGAGCTCTTCGGCGTCAAAGAACGTGTGGTGGGGACCCTCGCCCGTGACGAAGGTGTCGAGACCAGCAGCGGCGGCCTGCGCGATCATCGAGCCCGCAGCCCCCGTCACGACCCCGACGCGGCGCACCCGCTCCGGGCCGAACGGCAGCAGCCGCGGTGCGGTGCCCGTGATGGCCGCCAGTTGGCGCTCGAGCGTGTGCCGAGGGACCTCGATCTCTCCCCACCGGCCGATCCGCACGCCGTATTCCTCGCCGAACTCGCCGCGCAGCGAGACGCCAAGCTGCCGCGCGAGCACCGCGTTGTTGCCAACCTCGGGATGCAGATCGAGTGGCAGGTGAGCACTGTAGAGCGCGATGTTCTTCGCGATGAGTTCCGCCACGCGCCGATACGCGCGCCCCGTGAGGGGCTCGAGCCCACGCCAGAACAAGCCATGATGGACGAGCAGGAAATCGGCTCCCTGCTCCGCCGCCATGCGCACCGTCGCCTCACACAGGTCGACCGCCGCAGCAACACGGCTCACCGCCCCCGCGTTCGCGACCTGCAGCCCGTTGACCGCGTGGGGAGCGTCGGGCACCTCGGCGACTCGGAGATAGCCGTCCAGGTACGAGACCAGCGCCGCGAGCTCCACTGAGCCTGTCACTTCCGGCAGTATGGAGACATTATCTCACCAGATTATCGACAGTGACGTGAGATTCCCACACCACATGGTCACCTAAAGCGCTGTTATATATAGAGATAAACAATCCACACGCGGAAGTGCGAACGTGTGGATATCTGGCGCGCCTAGTAGGACCGCTGCGTCCCCGCCTTCTCGACGGTCTCGCCCTCGAGCGCCGCTTCGCCCATACGCACCACGCCGTTGATCTCGCCTCCCTCTTGCACGAGCAGGCGTTTTGCCACGACGTCACCGTGCACGACGCTGGTGGACTGGATCTCGATGCGCTCGTCGGCGCGGATACTGCCGCGTACTTCCCCACCGATGATCGCCTCGCGCGAAATCACGTCTCCTTCCACCTCGCCGCCCTTCCCCACGAGCACCTGCCGGCCCGCGCGGACGGTACCCACCACCGTGCCTTCGATCTTCACGACGCCGTCGGCCGTGATGTCGCCCACCACGCGCATCCCGGTTCCGATGATGGACAGTCCGGCTTCCGAGTCCAGCGGGCCCTGCCCTTTCTCGGTGAACATCGCCATTTCAGTTCTCCTGTTTCACGACCGTGAGGGGATCGAGCGACTTGCCCTCGCGGCGGATTTCGAAGTGGAGGTGCGGCGCCGTGGATCGCCCGGAGTTTCCGGACAGGGCGATCACCTGCCCCGCCTGCACCGAGTCGCCTTCGCGCACCAAGAGGCGCGAGGCGTGCCCATACATGGTTTCATACCCGCTCGAGTGCCGCAAGAGCACGAACAGTCCGTAGGCCGGGTCGGTGCCGGCCGCTTCGACCACACCGCCCCCGGCCGCGCGCACTGCGGTGCCCGCGGGCACGGCGATGTCGATGCCGGGATGCGATTCGGCGGGGTCGCCCGGCCGCACCTGGCCCCGGGTGACGAAGCCGGCGAGGTCGAGCGGCCAGTGCGTCGGCTCCGCCGGACCCGGCTCGTAGCGCAACGGCGCCGACGGAGGACGGGCGCGTACCGCGACCGCACGCACGAGGTCCTCGGTCGGGGCCGACCCCTTTTCCCGCGGCGCCCTGACGCCCAGCATGGTGCGCAGCTCCTGGTAGTTCGCCTCGGCCCGGTTCAGCGCCGCCGCGAGCTGCTGCACGCGACTGTTCTCCTCCTCGAGCCGCGCCACCTGGCGCTCCAGTCCGGGCACACGGGCGGCCGCGCGACCGATCGGTCCAGCGAACGCGAAGAACAACACGACCAGCAGACCGACCACGAGGGCGCCCCACTTCCCTGCCTCGAACGCCCACACCGGGACGCGGTATTGTCGAGAAGCGAGGTCGCCATCGGTGTGAACGACGATGGTGACGCGGCGATCTTTCCTCGTCGTCATCCGTCGAACGGCGTGCCGAGGATCAGCTCGAGGAGACGCGCGAGATCATCGTTGGAATAGAAGTTGAGGTGGATCTGTCCCTTGCCCTTGGCGCGGAGCGTCACCCGCACATCGGTGCCGAGGCGACGCCGCAGCGCGTCCTCGATGCGGCGCACTTCGGGCGCTTGCCCCATTCCCTTCTTGAGGCGCGGACGCCGGACCGGGGCGCGCCCGCCGCGCACCCGGTCCTCCACCTCGCGCACCGAGAGCCCGAGGTCCACCGCCTCCTTGGCGAGCGATGTCGCCACCCGCGTGTCTTCGAGGGCGAGCAGCGCGCGCGCGTGCCCGACGGAGAGCCCGCCTTCATGGAGCAGGGCGAGCACGGCGGCCGGGAGCTTGAGCAGGCGGAGGGCGTTGGCGACCGTGGAGCGGTCGCGCCCCACCGCGTCTGCGACGTCCTGCTGCGTCAGACTGAATTCCGCGATGAGGCGCTCGTAACCGCGCGCTTCATCCACGGGCGAGAGGTCGTCACGCTGCAGATTCTCGACCAGCGCGAGCGTCAGGAGGGTGCGGTCGTCGACGTCGCGCTTCACGGCGGGGATCCGTTCCCAACCGAGCGCCTGACAGGCCCGCAGCCGCCGCTCGCCGGCGATCAGCTCGAAGCCGCCGTTGCCCCCGGGCACGGGGCGCACCACGACGGGCTGCAGCAGCCCGGCCTTACGAATGGAGGCCTGGAGCTCCTCGAGCGCCGCGGGGTCGACGTCGCGGCGCGGCTGATACGGGTTGGGGCGGATGTCGGCGATCGCCAGCTCGACGAGACTTCCTTCGCGCTCCGCTTCCTCGCGCGTGGGCCCCAGCAGGGCTTCGAGGCCCCGGCCGAGACGACGGCGACCTGCGATGGTTTCCGTCATGCGGGCACCTCCGGCAGCGGTTCAGCGGCGGGCGGGGCGGGGGAGGGCACGGCGCCGTGCTCGACGCGCCGGATCAGCTCCTGTGCTACCGCCAGGTAGCTCTTCGCACCCACCGACTGCACATCGTACAGCAGGATCGGCTTGCCAAAACTGGGCGCCTCGGCGAGGCGCACGTTGCGCGGGATCGTGATGCCGAACATCTGCGAGCCGAAGTATTCCTTGGCCTCATCGGCCACCTGTTTCGAGAGATTCAGTCGTGCGTCGTACATCGTCAGCAGCACACCGTCGATCGCCAGCGCGGGGTTGAAGTTCCGCTGCACCAGCTTGACGGTGTTGAGCAGCTGCGACAGACCCTCGAGTGCGTAGTACTCGCACTGGATCGGAATCAGCACGCTGTCGGCGGCCGTCAGCATGTTGAGCGTCAAGAGGCCGAGCGAGGGCGGACAATCGATCACGACGTACTGATACTGCTCGCGGAAGTCACGCAGCGCGCGTCGCATCATCGTCTCGCGCCCCTGCTTGTTGACGAGCTCGAGCTCGGCACCGACCAGATCCTGCGTGGCCGGCACGACATCGAGATAGGGGAAGTGCACGTGGGTGAAGCGGGCGTCGGCGAGGGACCGACCATCGAGCAACGCGTCGTACAGCGAGTGGCGGATGCGGTCGCGCTCGATGCCGACGCCGCTCGTCGAGTTCGCCTGGGGGTCGGCGTCGACCAGCAGCGTCTTGCGCTCCGCGGTGGCGAGCGACGCGGCGAGATTCACCGCCGTCGTCGTCTTTCCGACGCCGCCCTTCTGGTTGGCGATTGCGATGACGCGCGACATTCTCTAAGTGATTATGGCAAAATAGGTTATATTGTTACTGTACGCTGAGGACCTCAATATAGGGTCTTGGTACCCCCGACGTAAAGAGCGAGTTTCACGTGAAACCGCTGCCTAGTTTCACGTGAAACACCGCGTCAGGAGCGGTTGAACCTAGGCAACCCGTCGCCGCCAGCGGGCCGTTTCGACGACGAGATTATGCAGATCGCTCGGCGATACGCCGGGAATTCGCGCGGCTTGAGCGAGCGAGGTCGGCCGAATTCGATCGAGCTTCTGGCGCGCTTCGGTCGCGAGGCTCTTGAACTCGACATAGGGCAGATCCGCCGGGAGCGCAAACGCAGCGAGCTCGGCTAGCCGCGTCGCCGCCTCCCGCTCGCGCGCCAGATATCCGTCGTATTTCAGCTCGATCTCGGCACTCACCACCGCAGCCGCTTCCGCCGTCACCGTCACACCCGCTGCCTCGAGCAGTGCGCGCAGCGATACGCCCGGTCGCCGGGCCACGCTCGCGACCCGCTCGGGCTCGCCCAGACTCGACCCCGTTTCCGCCAGCACAGCCGCGGCGGCGCCGGGCGTGATGGACGTCGCGCGCGCCACCCGCAGCAGCTCCTCCTCTTCCTCGAAGCGGCGCGTCGCCGCCCGCCACTCCGCTGCACTGAGCAACCCCAACCGCTCGGCGAGCGGCGCAAGCCGCCGCAGCGCGTTGTCCTGACGGAGCAGCAGTCGAAACTCGGAGCGCGACGTGAAGAGCCGGTACGGCTCGTCCACCCCTCGGGTCACCAGGTCGTCCACGAGGACGCCGATGTAGGCATCGTCGCGCCCCAGGATCACGGGCTCCACACCTCGGATCCGGCGCACGGCATTGATCCCAGCCACGACACCTTGGCCGGCCGCTTCCTCGTATCCGGTCGTTCCGTTTATTTGCCCGGCGAAGAACAGGTGCTCGACCACCTTCGTCTCGAGCCACGGCGTGAGCTGCGTGGGGGGATAGTAATCGTACTCGATGGCATAGCCCGGCCGGGTCATCTTCGCCCGCTCGAGACCGGGCACGGCGCGGAGAAACTCGAGCTGCACCGAGACGGGAAGAGAAGTGGACAGCCCGTTCACGTACAGCTCGTGGGTGTCGAGGCCTTCGGGTTCGAGGAACACCTGGTGGCGCTTGGCGTCGGGGAACTTCACGATCTTGTCTTCGACGGATGGGCAATACCGCGGCCCTCGTCCGCTGATCGCCCCGCCGTACAGGGCCGATTCCCGGAGATGCGCGCGGATGATCTCCTTCACTTCTTCCCCCGCCCACGTGATCCAGCAGGGCAGCTGACGCGGCAGCTCGACGTGATGATAGAAGGAGAAGCGGTAGGCGGTGCCGTCTCCGTCCTGGCGCTCGACCTTGGACCAATCGACGCTCCGACCGTCCACGCGCGGCGGGGTGCCGGTCTTGAAGCGTGCTGTCGTAAGTCCAAGTGTATCAATGTGTTGCGCGATATCGACGGCCGGCTGATCGCCGGCGCGACCGGCCGGGATTTGGGTGTCGGTGCCGAGGTGGATGCGGCCGCGGAGAAACGTGCCGGCGGTGAGCACCACCGCGCGCGCGCGGAAGTTGCGCCCGTCGGCGGTCGCGACGCCGGCGACGCGCGGGCCGTCGAGTATGAGACGCGTGACCATCCCCTGCGTGAGCTCGATGCCCGGAAAGCCCTCGAGCAGCTCCCGCACCGCGCGGCGGAACAGTGTGCGATCGCACTGCGCCCGGGGCGCCCAGACGGCGGGGCCCTTGGAGCGATTGAGCATGCGGAACTGGATCGTCGCGCGATCGGTCGCCCGCCCCATGATACCGCCGAGGGCGTCGATCTCGCGGACCAGGGTGCCCTTCGCGATCCCGCCGATGGCGGGATTGCAGGACATCTGACCGATGGTGTCGAGGTTGGAGGTAAGCAGGAGAACCTTCGCACCCAAGCGAGCCGCCATGACGGACGCTTCGGTGCCGGCGTGGCCGGCGCCGACGACGATGACGTCGTAGTCGAACGACATGCTAGAAACATACGAGGGAAGTAGACGGCTAGGCAGACGGCTAGACGGGCAGACGGCTAGCGGGTGGTAGGCGCTAGGGAGGAGGTGAGCGCGTGGCGCTGGCAGTGATTTTCCTCAGTAGACCGAACAGTGTTTTCCCAGTCTCAGTCGCGAGCGCTTCGAGTCGCCCGAACTCGGCTGGCTGAAGGTACTCCAGCTCGCGCGCGATACCTAAAGCCGTCTCGACTTCGGCGAGTGATCCATTCGCTGTATCGAGATGTCGGCGGTACTCCCGGGAGCCTCGCTTAGCGCTGCCCTCGGCAATGTTAAGCACGACGGTATAGCACGCTCGTCGCAGCTGGTCGGCCAATGCATCCTGCTCGTACTCCGGGAACGCCTTTGCAGCTCTCGCGCATTCTATAGCAAGCCGTTGTGCGTGCTGCCACGCCTTCAGTGATTGATAGGGAGCCATGGGGCGAAGGTACCCACAAGACCAAAGGACACGGCACCGAAACGACGCGCAGCGTGTCCTTCCTATGCCTCTACCTGACACCTAACTGCCGCTCGACGTCTAGCCGTCTCGCCGTCTGCCTAGCCGTCTTCGCCGTCTACGCCCTGACCCAACGGACCAGCTCTCTCAGATTCGGCCGCTTCCCCGTCATCAGAATCCCGACTCTGTATATCCTCGCCGCGATCCACGTGACCGCGACAATCGACACGGCGAGGATTCCGAGCGACAGCGCCAACTCGTAGGTCGGCAGGTTTCCGGCGACCCAGCGCACCGGCATCGCGATCGGGGAGCTGAACGGGACGAGCGACAGCGTGACCGCAAAGGCGGACGCGGGATCGCTCAGCATGCCGAACATGCTCACGAACGACAGCACGAGCAGCCAGGAGATCGGCTGCTGCGCCTGTCGGGCCTCCTGCTCGCTCGACGATATGGCGCCCACCGCCGCGAACATCGCGGAGTACAGGAAGAACCCGCCGAGGAAGTAGGTGATGAACACAGCCGCGGTGGCGCCGCTGACGTGAGGGACCTGGAAGATCTGATCTGCCTCTCCCACGTCGCCACCCGTCAAGAATCCCGGCCGGTGGGCGAACAGGACCCTCGCGGAGACGCCCCAGATGAGAAACTGGAGAATCGACACCGCCCCGACGCCGAGCACCTTGCCGAGCATCAACTGAAACGGACGGAGCGACGAGACGAGGACTTCTACGATACGAGTCGTCTTCTCTTCCAGCACGGAGCTCATCACGTTGATGCCGTAGAGAAGGATTGCCGTGTAGAGAATGATGCCCATGAAATACGCGAGGGAAAAAGACTGCGCGGCGGTCTCGCCCGTGGTCTTTCCACCCGCGATCTTTTTGGTGTCGATTCGGACGGGGATACGCGCTCGCGCCACCACCCGTGGATCGACTCCTTCTCGCTCGAGCCGCACCGCGCTCACGACGTCGCCGATGGTCCGCTCGAGGGCGCCGACGGTCGCGAACCCGGAAACGTTGGACCCACGGTACTCGGCTTTCCCCGAATCCGCGGCGGCGTCGGTCACAATGAGGAAGCCGGCGAGCCGCTTCTGCTCCACTTGGGTGGTGAGTGAATCGACGACCTTACCGCTCGCCGGCACGCGCCGCGCGCGAAACATCGGGCTGTCGTTGAGGAGGTGGGTGATCCGGGCGCCCACCGGTCCGGTCGTCGCGTCCACCACCACGATCTGCCGGACGCCACCGCGGCTCGCGAGGACGGTGGGGAGCACGAATACCGCAGCGAAGAACAGCGGTCCCAGGAGCGCCATCACCCAGAACCACCGCCTCCGGATGCGCTCGACGAACTCGCGTCGAATCACCACCCAGACCTTACGCATCCGGTCGCGCCTCGGTTCGCGCGGCATCCGGGCCGACCAGATCGATGAAGATCTTGTGCAGGGACGCCTCTTGCAGCTCGAACTTCGACAGCCGCGCCCCCGACGTCACCAAGCGTCGCAGGATCTGTTGCGGATCGGCGCCCGAAGCGAGCTCCAGCTCGGCATACTGACCATAGTTGTCGACCTTGCTCACAAGCTCTTTGTCTGCAAACACTTGCGCGGCTCCACCGAGGCTCCCGTCGAACCCGATCACGAGATGGTGTCCGCTCCGTGTCCGCTTGATGTCCGAGAGCGCGCCATCCACCAGCTTCCGCCCCCGCGCAATGATGCACAGCTGCTCGCACAGCTTTTCGGCCTGCTCCATGATGTGGGTCGAGAACAGGATCGTCTTCCCCCGACTCCGCAGGTCGAGCACGGTGTCCTTCATGACCTGCGCGTTCACAGGATCCAATCCCGAGAACGGCTCGTCCAGAATCAGGAGATCCGGGTCGTGGAGCACGGTCGAGATGAACTGCACCTTCTGCTGCATGCCTTTCGACAGCTCATCGACCCGGCGCAGGCGCCATTGAGCGAGACCGAGTCGCTCGAGCCATGCCTCGGCCTGCAGGCGTGCCCGCCGCCGCTCGAGGCCTTTCATCTCGCCCAGAAACACAAGCACGTCGAGCACCCGCATCTTCCGGTACAGGCCGCGCTCCTCCGGGAGATAGCCGATCCGCTCTGACTGCGCGCGGCCGCCGTCAGGCTCCCCGAAGACCTGTACCGCGCCGCCGTCGGGCTCCAGGATATTCATGATCATGCGGATCGTCGTGGTCTTCCCGGCGCCGTTCGGCCCGAGCAGGCCGTAGATCACGCCACGGGGCACGGACAGGGACAGCTCGGCAACGGCGGTGTGACCGGCGAAGTGTTTGCTGACCCGGTCGAGCGTCAGGATCGGGGCAGGGGAGGGGGCGGGAGAGGGGGACGCCATGTGCGCGGGGCGAATGTAGCCCCGTTACGGCTTGACTGCGTCGGTCAGCGCGTTCCAGGGAAGCAGGGCGCACTTGATGCGGACGGGGAACTTCGACACGCCCGCCAGGGCGCGCAGCTCGCCGAGCGTCTTGTCCCGCGCGGCGCCGTCGTCCCCCTGCATCATGGCGCTCATCCGGTCGGCCAGGGCGAGCGCCTGGGGGATCGACTTGTCCTTGACGAGCTGCGTCATCATCGAGGCCGCCGCCTGGCTGATCGAGCAGCCCCGCCCGATGAAGCGCGCTTCCTTGATGATGTCGTCGTCCACACGCAGCTGCAGGTCGATCTCGTCGCCGCACAGCGGGTTGTTGAGCGACACCGCGTGCGTCGCGTGCTCCAGCGTCCCCTTGTTGCGGGGCCGCCGGTAGTGATCGAGGATCAGCTCCTGATAGAGGGCGCTGAGTTGCGGATCAGGCGGGGACGTATCCAAACAGCGCTCCCGCCTTGACGAGCGCGCCGGCGAGGGCGTCCACCTCGTCCAACCCGTTGTACAGGTAGAACGACGCGCGGGCGGTCGCGGTCACATTCAACCGCCGCATCAGCGGCTGCGCGCAATGATGACCGGCGCGGATGCAGATCCCGTCCTGGTCGAGAATGGTCGCGATATCGTGCGGGTGAATGTCCCCGTACGTGAATGACACGACGCCCGCGCGATCGCTCTTCCCCCGCGGGCCGTACACCGTCACGCCCTCGATCTGCGTGAGCTTGTCGATCGCCGCGGCCGCGAGCGCCTGCTCGTGTTCGGCGATCCGCTCGCGGCCGATCCGCTCGAGGTAGCCGATCGCGGCGGCGAGTCCGACCGCGCCTTCGACGTTCGGCGTCCCCGCTTCGAACTTGTGCGGGATCTTGTTGTAGGTGGCATGATCGTCCCACACGCGCGAGATCATCTCGCCCCCGCCGTGGTAGGGCGGCATGGCCTCGAGCAGCTCGGGCTTGGCCACCAGCGCCCCCGAGCCCATCGGCCCGAGCATCTTGTGACCCGACAGGGCGTAGAAGTCGCAGTCGAGCGCCTGGAGGTCGACTTTCAGGTGCGGCGTCGACTGGGCCCCGTCCACCACGACGACCGCGCCGGCGGCGTGCGCGAGCTTGACGAGCTGCGCCGCCGGATTCACGGTGCCGAGCGCGTTGGACACGTACGGAAACGCGACGATCTTGGGCCGCCGCTCGAGCGCCCGGCCGAAATCGGCGAGATCGATCCGCCCGTCCTCGGTGATCTCGACCATGCGGAGCGTGGCACCCTGCTCCTGACACAAGATTTGCCACGGCACCAGATTCGAGTGGTGGTCCATCGCGGTGACCACCACGCTGTCGCCAGCCTTCACGTTGGCACGGCCATACGAGCCCGCCACCAGGTTGATCGCTTCGGTGGTGCCCCGGGTGAACACCACGCCCTCGGGCGCCCAGGCGTTCACGAACTCAGCGAGCTTCGCGCGCGCCGCTTCGTACGCCTCGGTGGCGCGGATCGCGAGGTCGTACGCCCCGCGATGCACGTTCGCATTGGTCGTTCGGTAATACTCGACAATGGCGTCGAGCACCGCCTGCGGCTTTTGGGTCGTGGCGGCGTTGTCGAGGTAGACCAGGGGGTGTCCGTTCTCCCGTTGGGCAAGCAGCGGGAAGTCGGCGCGGAAGCGGGCGACGTCGAGCATCAGGCCCCCCCCAGCCGCGCGCGCACGAGGCGGTCGAGCCGATCGCGCACTTCGGGGTGCCGCATCCGGTCGAGGATCTCCGCGCCGAAGCCGTAGGTGAGGATGCTCCGGGCGGCCTCGGGGGAGAGCCCCCGGCTGCGGAGATAGTAGAGCTGCGTCTGGTCGATCGGGCCGACTGTGGAGCCGTGGGTGCACTTCACGTCGTCCGCGTAGATCTCGAGCTGCGGCTGACTGTCGGCGCGCGCCTCGGTGGAGAGCAGCAAATTGTTGTTGGTCTGCTTCGAGTCGGTGCGCTGCGCCCCGGGCCGCACGATGATGCGCCCATTGAACACGCCGTGCGCCCGCTCCGCCAGCACGCCGTTGAAGAACTCGTGGCTCGCGCAGTGGGGCTGGGCGTGGTCGATCACCGTGTGATGATCCGCGTGTTGCGCGCCGCCCAGCAGATACAGCCCGTTCAGGATCAACTCCGCACCGGGACCGTCCAGCACCGCGTAGATGTCGTGCCGCGCGAGCGCCGCCCCCAGCGTTACGACGTGCAGGGCGAGGTAACTGTCGCGTTCCTGTCGCGAATGTGTCGTTCCCACCTGGAAGCTGTGCGGGCCCTCCTGCTGCACGCGGTACAGCTCGGCCGACGCGCCTTCGCCCACCACGACCTCGGTGACCGCGTTGCTCCAATACACGCCGTCCGAAAGCGCCGCGTACGTCTCGACGACCGCCGCTCGCGCACCCCGTTCGACCACGACGAGGCTGCGCGGGTGAGAGACGATCGGGCCGTCGGATCCGGCGCGGCCCGTCGAGAGGAAGACCACCTCCAGCGGCGACGCGAGCGTCGTGTTGGCGGGAACGTGCACGAACGCCCCGTCTGCGAGGAAGGCGGTGTTGAGCGCCGCGAAGGCGCTGTCGCGCCAGCGCGCGTGGCGCGCGAGGTGTGCACGGGCCAGCCCGCTGCCCGCGTCCGTCCGCAGCGCGCTGGCGAGGCTGCCCGCCCGCACGCCAGCGGCGAGGTCTGCGGGCGTGGAGAGGCTCGGGGCGTGGCGCCCGTCCACGAACACGACGCGCGGACCCGCGCCGACACACAGGCGCTCGATGTCTGAGGGAGCGGGGAGCTGGGAGCGGGGAGCATGCGCGAGCGTGAATTCCGCTTCGGCGATGGGCGCGACGCTCGTGAAGCGCCACTCCTCCTGTTTGGTCGTGGGAAAGCCGAGCTCTGCGAAGCGGGCGATCGCCCCCCTACGGAGCTCGCGCAACCACTCGGGCGCGCCCGAGGCGCCGTTGCGCGCGAACGCCTCGAAGGCGGCGACGTAGCGTGCGGTCCTGTCGGCGACCTCGGTCATGTCACCACGGCCTCTTCGCGCAGCCAATCGTACCCCTTCTCTTCCAGCTCGAGTGCGAGCTCCTTGCCGCCCGACTTGACGATCTTCCCGCCCGCCAGGACATGCACGACGTCGGGTTCGATGTGCGTGAGGATCCGGTAATAGTGCGTCACGAGCACCGTCGCGTTGTCGGGTCGCCGCAGCTTGTCCACGGTCTTGGCGACGGTTTTCAGCGCGTCGATGTCGAGTCCGGAATCGGTCTCGTCGAGGATCGCGAGCTTGGGATCGAGCACCGCGAGCTGCAGGATCTCGTTGCGCTTCTTCTCCCCACCCGAGAAACCTTCGTTCACGGGGCGGGTCAGGTAGCTCGAGTCCCAGCCGATCACTTTGAGCTTCTCTTCGAGCGCATCCATGAACTCGACCGGGCCGAGCTCCTCTGCACCACGGTGCTTGCGGATCGCATTCACCGCGGAGCGCAAGAAGTAGGCGTTGGTGATGCCGCGGATGGCCACCGGGTACTGGAACGCGAGGAACACACCCTCGCGGGCCCGGACCTCCGGCGCCATGGCGAGCAGATCGTTGCCCTCGTACAGCACCTGGCCGGCGGTGACGGCGTAGGCCGGATGACCGGCGAGGACCTGGGCGAGCGTGCTCTTGCCCGAGCCATTCGGGCCCATGATCGCGTGCACCTCGCCGGTGTTGACGGTGAGGTCGACGCCCGTGAGGATCTCCCGTCCCTCGACCGAGGCGTGGAGGTTCTTGACCTGCAGCAGCGGATGCTGGCTCAACCCACGCTCCCTTCGAGACTGATGCCGAGCAACCGCTGCGCCTCGACGGCGAACTCCATCGGCAGCTCCTTGAAGACTTCCTTGCAGAAGCCGTTCACGATCATCGATACGGCGTCTTCGGCCGAGAGCCCGCGCTGCTTCGCGTAAAAGATCTGATCCTCGCCGATCTTGGATGTGGACGCTTCGTGCTCCATCGTGGCCGTGCTGTTGCGCACGTCGATGTACGGGAACGTGTGCGCTCCGCATCGATCGCCGATCAGCATCGAATCGCACTGCGAGTAATTCCGCGCCTGCTGCGCCCCCTTCAGGATCTTCACGAGTCCGCGGTAGGTGTTCTGGCCGCGGCCCGCCGAGATGCCCTTCGACACGATCGTGGAGCGGGTGTTCTTGCCCATGTGGATCATCTTGGTGCCGGTGTCCGCCTGCTGGCGGTGGTTGGTCACGGCCACCGAGTAGAACTCGCCGATCGAGTCGTCGCCCTGCAGGATGCACCCGGGATATTTCCAGGTGATCGCCGAGCCCGTCTCCACCTGCGTCCAGGAGATCTTGGAACCCCGGCCGCGACATGCCCCGCGCTTGGTCACGAAATTGTAGATGCCACCCCGTCCCTCCTCGTCGCCCGGGTACCAGTTCTGAATGGTCGAGTACTTGATGGTCGCGCGGTCGAGCGCGACGAGCTCCACCACCGCCGCGTGCAGCTGGTTCTCGTCGCGCACCGGAGCGGAGCAGCCCTCGAGGTAGCTCACGTAGCTCCCCTCGTCCGCGACGATCAGCGTCCGCTCGAACTGGCCCGTCGACTCCGCGTTGATGCGGAAATAGGTGGACAGCTCCATGGGGCAGCGCACACCCTTCGGGACGTACACGAACGAGCCATCCGTGAACACAGCCGAGTTGAGGGCGGCGAAGAAGTTGTCGTTGTACGGCACCACCGAGCCGAGGTACTGCTGCACCAGCTCGGGATACTCCCGGATCGCCTCCGAGATGGCGCAGAAAATCACGCCGTGCTTCTTGAGCTCCTCCCGGAACGTGGTCGCGACGGAGACCGAATCGAACACGGCGTCCACCGCCACCCCCGCGAGCCGCTTCCGCTCCTCGATCGGGATCCCGAGCTTTTCGAACGTCTCGAGCAGCTTGGGATCGACCTGCTCCAGGCTGTCCAGCTTGGGGCGCTGCTTGGGGGCTGCGTAGTAGCTGATGGCCTGATAGTCGATCGGCTCGTATTGCACGTTGGCCCAGTGGGGCTCGGGCATCTTCAGCCAGTTGCGGTACGCGCGCAGCCGCCACTCGAGCATCCAGGGCGGCTCACCTTTCTTCTGGGAGATCAGCCGGATGACGTCCTCGGAGAGGCCCGGGGGGACGGTCTCCGACTCGATATCCGTGACGAAGCCGTACTTGTACGGCTGGAGCACCTGGGCTTCGATACCGCTGCTCATTCGAGCTCCCGAAGTCCTTTGTGCGTCGCAAGTTGCAGAGATATGGCCATGGCGAAAGCGAATCCTACAGGAATTACTCGGGATTGTCAACCAAGCACCCGGATGCGCCCTAGTAGATGTCCCGATTCACCTCCCTGATGAGGCGCTCGTAATCCTCCGGCGTGTTGAGATCGTCGATGACTGCCGGGTCATCGACCGCCACGGTGACGAGATCCGCCTCATGGGCGGCGAGCACTGCCCCCGCGCCGTGCCGGGTGGCGGCCGCGCCGGTCGCGAGCTCAGGGAAGACGGACTGATCCCAGATCACCGGTTGCCCGCGCTGCTCGGCGAAGCTCGGGACGACGGCGGGCGCCCTGGCCCGCCGGTGCGCCTCGAGCAGGCGCTCGAGGGTGGTTAGGCGCACGTGCGGCAAGTCCACCGGCCACGCCACGATCCCGGAGGGACGAATCGGCTCGAGGGCGGCGAGGGCGGCGCGCAGCGATCCGATCGCGTGGCTCGTGAGATCGGGGTTCTCGACGATGACGCAGTCGTGGGTGGCGAGGGAGGGTCGGACGCGCGCCGCGTCGGGTCCGAGCACCACGACGCGGGACTTCACGTCCAGCGCCTCCAGCGCCTCGAGGATGCGGACGACGAAGGCCCGACCTCGGAAGTCCAAGAGTGCCTTGGGCCTACCCATTCGCTCCGAGGCCCCGGCAGCCAGCACCACCCCGGCGAGACCCATGCAATTACGTTATCGCGAGTTGCACGCCGCCGCCAAACCCCCAAATTGGCGGCCCATGGCCGTACGACGCATTCGCCAGCTGGGCGATCCGATCCTGCGGGTCCGCTGCGAGCGGGTCCAGAACCCGAAGTCCGCCGCCACGCGGCTCGTCGCGGACGATCTGCGGGATTCGCTCGCGATCGCCAAGAAGAAATACAAGATGGGACGGGCACTCGCGGCGCCGCAAATCGGCGCGCCGGTGCGGATCGTGTTCGTCCAGATGGACAAGCAGCGCTGGACCATGATCAATCCCGAGATCACGGACGTAGGGCGGGACGACTTCCTGGTGTGGGACGATTGCTTCTCGTTTCCCAACCTGCTCGTTCGTGTCACCCGGGCCTACCAGATCACGGTCAGCTATACCGACCCGAAGGGCAAGCAGCACACCATGGAGGTCGAGGGACCGATGGCGGAGCTGCTGCAGCACGAGATCGACCACCTGGATGGCATCCTGGCTCTCGATCGCGCGAGCGGGGTCGACCCGTTCGCGTTCCGCTCGGAGTGGGAGAAGGTGCACAAGCCCGGCGAGCGTTACGGGCCACCCAAACCGCGGGAGGTGTGACGGAGCCGCCGCCACGTTAGATTGACTGACGACAGGGGTGCCCGCCGCCTTGTTCATGAACGCGCGGGCTGAGATCACACCCTTTGAACCTGATCCGGTTCGGACCGGCGAAGGGAGCTCCGAATGACCTGCCTCACGCAAATGCATTTCGCCCGCCAGGGCACCATCACCCCCCAGATGCAACGCGTCGCGGAGCGGGAAGCGCTCCCGGTCGAGCTGGTCCGTGACGAGGTCGCCCGCGGGCGCCTCATCATCCCCGCGAATGTGAATCATCTCGCGAAGCGACTCGATCCGATGGCGATCGGCAAGGTGGCCGGCGTGAAGATCAACGCCAACATCGGCAACTCGGCCGTCGAATCGAACATCGATCAGGAGCTCGAGAAGCTGCACCACGCCGTCCACTACGGCGCGGACACGGTGATGGATCTCTCCACGGGCGGCGACATCGACGCGATCCGCCAGGCGATCATCGATGCGTCGCCGGTGCCGATCGGTACGGTGCCCATTTATCAGGCGGTCACCGACGTGAAGCAAGTCGAGGATCTCACGGAGGACGACCTGCTCGACATGATCGAGCACCAGGCGCAGCAGGGGGTGGACTACGTCACGGTCCATTGCGGCATCCTGCGCGAGTACGTGGGGCTCGCGCTCGGCCGGGTGACGGGGATCGTGTCGCGGGGCGGGTCGCTGCACGCCTACTGGATGATGCATCATGACAAGCAGAACCCGTTCTACACCCGGTTCGACCGCATCCTCGAAATCGCGCGGAAGTACGACGTGACGCTCTCGCTGGGCGACGCGCTGCGGCCCGGCTCGGTGGCGGACGCGAACGACCGTGCCCAGTTCGCCGAGCTCGAGACGCTGGGCGAGCTGACAACGCGGGCCTGGGCGCAGGACGTGCAGGTGATGATCGAGGGCCCGGGCCACATCCCGATGCACCTGATCGAGGAGAACGTCCGGAAAGAGAAGGACATCTGCCACGAGGCACCGTTCTACACGCTCGGGCCGCTCGTCACGGACATCGCGCCGGGCTACGACCACATCACATCGGCGATCGGCGCGGCGATGATCGGCTGGTACGGCGCCGACATGCTGTGCTACGTGACCCGCAAGGAGCACCTCGGTTTACCGAACGCGGAGGAGGTGCGCGAGGGCGTGATCGCCTACAAGATCGCCGCGCATGCCGCCGACATCGCGCGGGGCCGCGCGGGGGCCCGCAACCGGGACGACGCCCTATCGCGCGCGCGCTATGCGTTCGACTGGAACGAGCAGTTCCGGCTGTCGCTCGATCCCGACCGCGCCCGCGAGCTGCACGACGAGGCGCTACCGGCCGAGTACTTCAAGAGCGCCGAGTTCTGCGCCATGTGCGGGCCAAAGTTCTGCTCGATGCACATCACCAGGGAGATCGAGCGAAAGGCGGGGCTGCGGGAGCCGCAGAAGCCGACACGCGAGGCCGTACCGGCGGACTGACGGATCTGTGTCACATACCTGTCGCGGTGCTGCGCGGTCGCTGACTCTGGCCCGACGGTTGGACGAGGGAACTCGTAGGTCAGCGTGGCGTCGACGACATCCAGCAGCCCACGCGTGGTATCTCCGACACGACGGGCCCGGCAAAGCGCCGGGCCCTCTGTATTGTCGCTAGCGGTGTCGTTATGCTGCACCCTTGCTGTCACTCCTCCAGAACGGCAAAGGCCCGCACCGGAAAGCTCCCCATCCCCCGGACCTTGACCGGCACGGCGAAGAACCGGAACCCGGCGTCGGGCAGCGCCCGCAAGCCGCACAAGTGCTCCACGATCGGGATGCCGGCACCGAGCAGCAGCGTATGCGCGGGCCGGGCGCCGTCGCTCGCATCGTCGATGTTGAGCGAATCGATCCCGACCAGGGCGGCACCCGCCGCGACGAGATGCTCGGCCGCGGCGCGTGTGATGAAGGGATGTCCCGTGCCGTAGCGCTCGGTGCGCCAGTGGACGTCCCAGCCGGTGTGTACGAGCACCGCTTTCCCCTCCACGTCCCGCCCGCGGAACACGCCTGTGTCGAGCGCCCGGCTGGTGCGCTCCGTTGCGCGGACCACGACGCCCTCGAGGTTCGCGACAGCCTGAAGCGGATAGTCCGAAACGTCCTGGCCGCCCTCGTACCGGTGAAAGGGCGCATCGATGTAGGTGCCTGTGTTGGCGACGAGCTCGATCTTCCCGATCTGGAACGTCGTGCCGGGGGCGTAGCGGGTCTGGGACGCGTCGCGCGCCAGCCAGTCGCTGATCACTGGCACGGGGAGACCGGGATAGGTGACCATCCCATCCTCGATCGTATGGCTCACATCGATCAGCCGGCTCGGTTTCATGTGCCGATGGACGGCGTTCGACGCGCGGGATCCTGCCGGTAGAACTCCCGCAGCTGCCCGTACAGTGCGGGACGCTCGCGCTCGAGCTGGACCGGTTTCTCGAAGAACGACTCCGTCGCGACGGCGAAGAACTCGGCCTTATTGGTCGCCCCGTACTCGTCCAGCGCCGACCGTCGATCATGTTCGGCGTCCGCCGGAATGCGGCGCAACACGGCGGACACGCCGATGTATCCGACGACAATGAGGAAGAAGACCGCGCCGATGAGCGCGAGCCCGTCCATCTAGTCCCACCAACAGTAGAGTCGTTGCGACTCCAAGAGCTCGCGTGCCAGCGCTGCGACCGTTTCCGTTCCCTGCTCCACGATGTCGGGACAGAACGCGTAGAAGCGTCGAGCCAGCGCGTCCGCGTCGCCAATCGCGGAGCGGAACCGGCCCTCCACCCAATCGAACCCGATTCCGGTGAGGACGAACGGGTGGTCGCGCTCGAGCGTTCGCAACCAGGCGATGACGCTGTCGGGGCCGATCTCGTAGTTCCAGCCGTTCGTCCCCATGAGTCGGAGAATCTCATCGCGGTCGCTCCGCGGGAACAGCGCGACGCGGTCGGGATGCCCCGCGATCCCGAAGTGCTGCTCCGAGCGAAACAGATAGAATCCCCTTTCGAGGAAGCGCGGCTGCGCGGCAGCCACGAGTCGCTCCGCGCGCGCCCGTGGGACGTTCACCGCGAAGCCCTCGGTCGCGACGGAGTCGCCGACCGAATCGATGCCGACAAGTGGCGCGGCTTTCCCGCCCGCGAGCCGCTCGAGCGCACGCACCGCGTCGGGGAAGGCGACCGGCGCGGTGAAGTCGGAAGGAAGCGTCCACGAGGTGCGGCGTACGCGCGAGTCGAGCTGCGCGACGAGGAAGACAATCACGGCGGCCGCGGCCACCCACCCGAGCGAGACCCGGGTGCGCGCCTGCGCGATCGGGCGTGGGTCGGGTCCGGCCATGTTCAACTCCTCCAGGATCGCCTCCGCGCGCCGGCGCAAGCGGCGTCGCCGTAGCATGCTGAAGGGCGGCAGCGCCTGCCAGGTCATGACGCACGCGCTCGTGAACTTCGGCCGGAACACGGCGGCGCGATCGTCGCGCCGCCACCTGCCTGCCTCGACCTGCTCCGTCAGCTCGCGCACCATCGCATCCCCGAGAAACCGAGCCGGATCGTCCCGGTGCTCGAACGGGACGCGCTCCGCACCGCGGTAGTGTCGATCGAGGTAGGCGCGCTTGACGCGGACCAGCCGCGCCGGATCCCGCACGATGGGAAGCCGCACGACGATTCGGGACGGCGGCGGCGTGAACGACCCCGGGACCGGACTATTGTGCACCGAGACGGTCGGCCCGTCGCGAAACTTGGTCGGCAGCTCCGCGTAGCTCGCGACCAGCCGGGCGGGACGCGCCGCGGTGAACATCGCGACGGCGAGCGCCAGCTCCGCCGTCTCCGGGTGCTCGAGCAGCGCGACGCGAGTACTGACGTGCCTCATCTGGCCGGTCTGGAACAGTTCGGCAACGACGCGAAAGCCTTCGGTGGCAAGCGCGTCGCAGGTCTGCCGGAACGACCCGGCGACGTCCTCGGGCACCAAGTGTCGCCCGGGAGTAAAGCGCTCGAAGACCGGGCGGGCACGGGCCTTCTGAGTGAGCCAAACGATGATGGGCCCGAGCCAGTATGGGATGAGGAGTATGACCAACCAAGGGAGATAGACCATGAAACACTCGCGAGCGGCTACGGCGCTCGGGGCGGGGAAGGTAGCGCCGGCGGCAGCACTCGCCCCAGCGCCTTGAGCAACTGCCCGTCAGGGGTGCCGCCGTCGGGTGCCTCCGCCAGTACGACGGCGAAGCGTCGCCTAAGCAGTGGATCGCGCATCGCGTGAGCCGCGAACTGCAGCGTGAGGGGGATGAACCACGACGCCTGGCGCGCCCCGGTGCCCGACCGGGCCACGGCGGCGTACTGCTCGAATAGGGCGAGCAGAAACGCGCCCTTGGAGGGAAACTGCCGGTAGATCGCGCCCTTGGTGAAGCCGGCCGTCTGGGCGATGTCGTCGAGCGTAGCGAACTCGATCCCGCGCTCAGCGAACACGCCCAGGCCAGCTTGGAGGAGCAGGGCCCGCGTTTCCGCCTTACGCTTCTGGCGTATGATACCCATCGGTATCAACGATACTAAAGGGAATCACAGTGCACAAATCCACTGCCAAAATACGATGTTCAGATACGCATGGGTATCTGAATGTGGCTCAGTTGGCCGTACCATGCCGTTTCTGATTGCGCCGGCAGGACCGACTTAAAAGATTGGGCCGCGCTCTAGCCCACCAGCTCTCAGGAGGTCCCAGTGAGCGACCCAGCGGCCGTAGCTCCCGCAAACGGGAGTCTGCAGTTCGACCGCGCCGAGCGCGTCGCCGCTCCGGCCGAAGCGACCTGCGCCGTGTGCCGGCAGCCGGTCGGAGCAACCTACTACGACGTGAACGGCAACGTCACGTGCCCGCGCTGCCGCGGCCAGATCCTAGCGACCTGGAACCGCGGCTCGCCCGGCAAGAGGTTCGCCAAGGCGTTCGCGCTGGGCAGCGCCGCGGCGGTGCTCGGTGCCGGCGGCTACTTTGCCTTCGTGGCCCTGTCGGGTATGGATTGGAGCCTGGTGACGGTTCTCATCGGCCTGTTCGTTGGTGTTGCGGTGCGCAAAGGGTCGAACGGCCGGGGAGGCTGGCGCTACCAAGCACTCGCGATGTTCCTCACCTATTGCGCCATCGCCGCGACCGACTCGTCGCTCATCGCGCGGGAAATGGCGAAGGACCTCCGGCCCACGGTCGACTCGAGCGCGACCGCCGCCAGCGTGACCGGCCGCTCTGCGGCCCACTCCGACGGCACAGTCCCGAAGGCACGCGAGCGCCCCGGACCGGTTGCCCTTGCCATTGGCCTCGCACTGCTGCTGGGGCTCGCATTCGCGGCGCCCATCCTCACCGGCATCGCCGCCCCGCTTCACCTCGTGATCGCCGGCTTCGGCGTCTACGCCGCCTGGAAGATCAACCGGGGTGCTGCCCTCCGCGTCACTGGTCCGTACCAAGCCGCCGCGCGTCCCGCGACGGCGTAGCATAATCGATGACTGATGCCGACGTGGGGGCGGCGGGGCGGGGGCGCCAGCCGCTCGCCTGCCCCCAGTGCGGCACGCAGATCGCGCCCGCCCTGCTCGCCTGTCCGTCCTGCCAGCGCCTGGTCCATTCCGACGCCCTCAAGCGGCTGGCCGCTGAGGCGGAGCGCACCGCCCACGCGGGTGACATGAGCGCGGCCCTGGCGGCGTGGCGTCAGGCGCTCGAGCTACTGCCGCCGGACGCGACACAGCACACGGTCGTTTCTGCCCGCATCCTCGAGCTGAGCCGTGCCTTGGATAGTCGGCCGGCCGCCACGAAACACGGGTCGCCCTGGGGAAAAGGGGCAGCGGGCGTGGGCGCCGTCGGCGCGTTGCTCGCGAAGTTCAAATTCGTGCTGCTGTTCGTCCTCACGAAGGCGAAGCTGTTGCTGCTGGGTCTCACGAAGGGCGGGACGTTCCTCAGTATGCTCCTTTCGGCGGGCCTGTACTGGACGATCTGGGGCTGGAAGTTCGCGTTCGGCTTGGTTCTTTCGATCTACATCCACGAAATGGGTCACGTGCAGGCGCTGCAACGCTACGGCATCAGGGCCACAGCGCCAATGTTCATCCCCGGGTTCGGCGCCGTGATCCGGCTCAAGCAGTATCCGGCGGACGCGCGCGAAGACGCGCGCGTCGGGCTCGCCGGTCCGCTCTGGGGGCTGGGCGCTGCGCTCGCGGCCTACGCGGTGTATCGTGCCACGGGTGTGGGGGTATGGGGAGCAATCGCGCACCTGGGCGCGCTGGTGAATCTTTTCAACCTCGTTCCCGTCTGGCAGCTCGACGGCGCGCGGGGCTTCCGCGCGCTCACCCGCCAACAGCGCTGGATCGCGGTAGCGGTCATCGCGGTGCTGTGGTCCGTGACGTCCGAAGGGCTGTTGGTACTGCTCGCGCTCGCGGCCGCGGCGACCGCCGCGTTCGGTCGCGCGGCGGAAGAACCGGATCACACCGCGCTGCTGCAGTATACGTTCCTCGTGAGCGTCTTGTCGCTGATGACCCGGATCGCGGTGCCTGCCACCGGGCCTTGAACGGGGGTGGGAGCCCCTCTATGTTTGCGATTCGACGCGAATTGCCTGGAGCTTGAATGCCGTACATCATCGCAGAGCCCTGCATCAATCTGAAGGATCGGTCGTGCGTGGATGTTTGCCCCGTGGACTGCATCTACGAGGGTGAGGATCAGCTGTACATCCACCCGGACGAGTGCATCGATTGCGGCGCCTGCGAGCCGGAGTGCCCCGTCACCGCGATTTTCCCGGAGGAAGACACGCCTCCGCAGTGGAAGTCCTACATCGCCAAGAACCGGGACGTGTTTCAGAGCGCGAGCCCGCCCGGCAAGCCACAGCGCAAGGGATCGTGACCAACGCCCCGGGGCCCTCACCCCGGGGTTCTCACTTCAGGGAAGCCCTCTCAGGAAGTCGGCCAGCAACCGGCTGGTCGCGAGGGGCTGTTCCAGGGGCGCAATGTGCCCGGCGGCGGGGACGACGTGATACTGCGCAGCGGGGATGAGCTGCGCCATGGCGCGCGCCGTATCGGGGGGCGCAATCTCGTCCTCGCTTCCCACCAGCACGAGCGTCGGCATCCGCACCCCCCGGAGCGTCTCGGTAGAGTCGGGTCGGTCGCGCAACATCCCCAATGCGCCCACGAGTCCGGGCGCTGACCAACGGCCGGCCATCTCGCGCACCTGTGCGGCCACTTCGGGTTGGGTGGCCAGCGTTTCCGGGGCGAGCAGCCGGGGCAGCAGGCGCTCGATCACGGCGTCCTGACCCTCCCGTTGCGCCACCTGCGTCAACTCGTCGCGTCCCCGCTTCGCCTCGACCGAATCTGCCTGGGGCTTGGTATCGGCGAGGATCAGCGCCTTCACCCGCGCCGGATGCCGGCGCAACAGCTCGAAGGTGACGTAGCCACCCATCGAGAGTCCACACACGACGGCCTGCCGCACGCCGAGGGCGTCGAGCACGGCCACCAGGTCGTCGGCATACCGCGTCAGGGAGTACCCGTCGGCCCCGGGTGGAACCCCCGAGCCCCCCACTCCGCGCAGGTCCGGCGCGATGCGCCGAACACGAGACAGCGCAGCGAGCTGGTGTCGCCACACCGTCCGATCGAACGGAAAGCCGTGCACGAAGAGCACCGGCACGCCTTCGCCGCGGACGTCCACGGCGAGCTCGACGTCGCCAACCGGCACCCGGATGGGCTGATGGCCCCCGCCGACCGGTGTCCGGGGTCCGAGAAATCGGGCGATCTCCTCCGGAATCGGTGTGGCTCGGCCCAGGCGATCGATGCACACGAAGACGATGTCCGCCTCCGCCACCGTGGCATCATCCGAGACCCGCCGCACGACGTGGCGCAGCGTCATGCTGGTGGTGCCGCGGCCCGCGACCGTCGTCTCGACGCGCAGCAGATCGCGCGCAAACGCCGGCGCACGGTATTCGATCGTCGCCTTGCGCACCGCGGGCCACACACCGTTCCGGTCGAACAAGTCCATCCCCGGACCGCGGGCAAGCGCATCCCAGCGGGCGCGCTCGAGCAGCGTGAGCAGCGCCGCTTGGTTCAAATGGCCGTACGCGTCGCATTCGTATGGGTAAACGGTCAGCTCGACCGTCCCGAACGACGTCACGGTGCGCACTCCAGTTGGGGAACAGGGACGGCAAACGTATGCCAGAATACGACCCGCTGCACGTTGCACGTTCCACGTTGCAGGAGAACTGCGAATGCCTTCGCGCCATAGGTCGGATCGAGCGTGAGACCGTGCTCGGATGCGAGCCGTTCGGCCGCCTCCCCTTCCGGGGTCGGGTGGCCGTAGCCCTCCCCCAACCCGTCCACGATGTCGAGGGAGCGGGGAGCGGGGAGCGGTACTGCACGGTGCGCGAGCAGCCGCCGGGCGGCGTACGCGAGCCACGTTGTTCGCCAGCGGTTAGCGACGATCCGTGGTGCGACGCGGACGCCCACGACGCGCGTCGGCCAGCCGAGTACAGTGACGGCGAGGGCGAGGCCCGCAGCAGTACCGCCGGTGCCGAGTGGGAGGACGATCGCGTCCGGCGGGGAGGCGAGTTGTCCGGCGAGCTCCAATCCCGCGAGCAGATGGCCCACCACGGCGCGGGGATGCGCTCCCCCGCCCGCAATCCAGCGACGCGGGCCGAGCGCCCCGGCGCGATGCCACGCGTCAAGCACCGCGAGCGGGAGCGAGGCCCTCGCCCGGGCGTGCACGACGAGCGCCGCGCGTGCCCGGCAGGCGGAGGCCACGGCGCGGCTCGCGGGTGTCTCGGGCTGTGGGAATTGCGCCAGCACGGCGCGGCCGCCCGCCGCAGCCGCGTGAACGGCGGTCGCGAGACAGTGGGTCGAGCCGGTGCCGCCCAGGGTGACGAAGACCGTGCCGGGGCGCGCGCCCGCGAGCAGGAATTCGAGCGCGCGTACCTTGTTCCCGCCATAGCGTGCCGATGAGCGGTCCTCCCGTTTGACGGTGAGCTCGGCGATGCCGACGGCGCCCCCGAGCGCGGCAGCCCGGTCGAGCGGCGTGGGCCAGTCGCCCAGCCTACAAGGCGCGAGGGTCGCGCGTATCTTTTCAATCAGCTGCGCTGGATCCGACACCACAACCCCGATCCCGAGGACCCCGATGCAGGTTGCCACCGACTACATCCGCCACGCCGCGCGCGCCGCCCGCAAATGCGCCGGCGATCCGCTGGGCGGGGCGCCCCAGCCGCCGGATGCTGAATTCTACAAGACCCTCGCCAAGGCGCTCGAGGAGATCGCCGCCGGCCTCGACACGCTCAGCAAGCAAGAGTGAGCTACATCCGCACACCCGAGGCGCTGGCCGAAGTGATCGCAGCGCTGTCGCGGGAGCCGCTCGTTGCCGTCGACACGGAGGCGGCGAGCTTCCACCGCTACCACGACCGCATCTTCCTCATTCAGCTGTCGAGCCCCTCACGAACCGAGATCATCGACCCCCTGGCGGTCGCAGACCTCTCACCGGTCGGGCGGCTGCTCGCCGACGCCAAGGTCGAGAAGATCTTCCACGACGCGGACTACGACCTGCGGATTCTCGATCGTGACTACGGATTCCGGGCGCGGCGGCTGTTCGACACGCGTATCGCCGCCCAGCTGGCGGGTGAGCCGGCGGTTGGCCTCGCGGCACTGTTGGAAAAGTATGCCAGCGTGAAGCTCGCCAAGGAACACCAGAAGGCGGACTGGTCCCGCCGCCCCCTCTCCCCTGCGATGCTCGCCTACGCCGCGGCGGATACGGCGCACCTGCCGGCACTGCGCGAGCAGCTGCGCACCAGGCTCACCGCACTCGGTCGACTCGCGTGGGCGGAGGAGGAATTCGCGCGGCTCGAGGACCTGCGATGGACTGGGGCGGCCGACGGAGCGGGGCCGGATGCGTTTCTGCGCGTGAAAGGGGCGAAGGCGCTCACGCCGCGACAGCTCGCGGCGCTCCGGGAGCTGTACCGGTGGCGTGAGGGCGTGGCCGCGGAGCAGGATCGGGCCACGTTCCGCATCATCGGGAACGATGCGCTCCTCGCCGTGGCCAGGGTGCTGCCCCGCGCGCCCGCCGAGCTGAGGGGGATCGCCGCGCTGCCGCCCAGCCTGGCCGCACGGCACGGCCCCGCGCTGCTCGACGGCGTGCAGCGCGCACTCGCGCTGTCGGAAAGCGAGCTCCCCCGCGTGGAGCGCGCCCCACGCCAGGCGCGCGATCCGGCGGTCGAGGCGCGGGTCGAGCGCCTCAAGGCGGTTCGCAATCGGGCCGCCGCGGAGCTGGCGCTCGATCCCGGCGTGCTGTGCGGGCGCTCGATCCTCGAGGCGGTCGCTCGCGCCCAGCCGCCGCCAAACGATCGCGCCGGGCTCGCCCGTATCGGGGAGCTCCGGCGCTGGCAAATCGAGGCGTTCGGGGACGCGCTGCTCGAGACCTTGGAACAGCCTTAGAGTCCCATCAGGGCCCGCACCTTGGGATCCATCCGCTCGGGCGTCCAGTACGGCTCCCATACGATCTCGATATCGACGTCCTTCACGCCCTCGAGCCCGCGCAGCACGCGGTAGGCGTCGTTCGTGATCATCGGACCGGCCGGGCAGCCCGGGGACGTGAGCGTCATCTTCACGCGCACCTCGCCCTCGACAATCTCGACATCGTACACGAGGCCGAGGTCGATGATGTTCATGTCGAGCTCCGGATCCTTGACCTGCCGGAGCGCGTTGCGCGCCGCCTCTGCGTTGATCGTCACGGGTGCCGTCATCAGCGACTCCTCTCCGCCATCCTGTTTCCGAACCTAGTCCACGGCGTAGCCGCGCACCAGGCAGCGCCGTCGCCGCGCGATCCAACCGTACAGCCGCCGTGCCACGAGCGGTATGCCGGGGATACGGAATCCCCACGCGAGCCAGCCCTTCCCCGGCAGCCGTCGCAACAGCTCCGGGACCGCGTCCGCGCCGGCCAACACCCGGGTGTCGGGAGGGGGAAGCACGAGATGCATCGCGGCTGCGAGGGCTGGAAGCGGGATACCGAACGCCGCCACGCGGGCCTGATCCTGAAACGGGACCAGTGCGATCCGCTGTTCCCGGTCCCAGCGCCGGAGCAGGTCGACCGAGCGCCGGCAGAAACCGCACTCGCCATCGTAAATGAGCGTCGGGCGAGGCCCGTCAGCGCGCATCGGACGCCCGCGCGGCCGCATCGGCGACGCCACCGCGCACCTGCTTCAATACCGTGAACGGGCGGCGGGCGCGCGGCGCGTACGCGCGGTTGGTGAGCAGCACCACGAACAGATCACGATCGGGGTCGATCCACAGGGAAGTCCCCGTCCACCCGGTATGGCCGTAGCTCCGCGCCCCGAACAGGGTGCCCGCGCTCGAGACGCTCTCGCCGGTCGGTACCGCCTGCCATCCGAGCGCCCGCGCTTCGGTCGTGGGTCCGAAGGCGACCGCCTTGGATGTGAACAGGCGGACCGTTTCGTCGCGCAGCAGGCGGCGGCCGTCGCGGGTCGTCCCGCCCCGCAGCACGAACTGAGCGAATCGCGCGATGTCGGCCGCGGTGGAAAACAACCCTGCGTTGCCCGATACCCCACGCAGCTTGAACGCGCTGCCGTCGTGGACCGTACCCGCGACGGGATGCCCGCGCCACACCCCGGTGGGCGCGATGCGAGGGCGCAGGCCTGAAGGGGGCCGGAACATCGTTTGGTGAAGGTCCAAGGGGGCGAAGACCTCCCGCGCAACGAAGACGTCGAGTGGCTCGCCCGCCACGCGCCGGACGACCTCGCCGAGCAGGATCGCATTCAGGTCGCTGTAGATGACACGGGTGCCGGGGGGGACCCGGGGCGTCTCGCGCAGCACGCGCGCCATGAGCGCTGCGCTGTCGCGGATGGCCTTGAGCTCCGGGTCCGGGATGTCGGCGCGGAATCCCGACGTGTGCGTCAGGAGCTGGCGGATGGTGATCCCCGCCGTCGGCGGTCCTTTGAGCTCAGCGATGTAAGTCGAGACGGGCTCGTCCAGGCGCACCTGCCCCCGCTCCACGAGCAGCATGAGGGAGGTCGTGGTCGCGACGACTTTGGTGAGCGAGGCCAGGTCGTACATGGTGCTGTCCGGATCCACGGCCGGGCTCGACGCCGACCACGTGAGATGTCCGTAGCCCTTGGCGAACAGAATCGTGTCCCGCCGACCGACGATCAGCGCCGCGCCGGGGTAGGCGCCGCGGCGGATGCCAGCCTCGACGAGCGGATCGAAGACCCCCGCGCCCTGCAGGGCGACGAGCAACAGCCCTACGACCACACGCCCGGGATTCGCCGGCCGCAGGCGACGCAGTCGCCCCCCACGCCGATCCGCTGTTGCTGAATCACATAGCCATGGCGCTCGATCAGCAACTCGCCGCAGTCGGGGCACCACGTATGCTCCCAGCGTCCGACCCGGCCCGGAAGATTGCCCGCATACACGAACTTGAGGCCGGCCGCCGCTCCGATCTCGCACGCCCGCAGCAGAGTTTCCGCCGACGTGTTGTCGGGGTCGGTCATGCGGTAGTCCTTGTGGAATGCCGTCACGTGCCACGGGATTTCAGGGCTCACCGACGCGATATAGTCGGCGGCCCGGCGCAGCTGAGCGTCGTCGTCGTTGAACCCCGGGACAACGAGGGTCACGAGCTCGAGCCAGAATCCCCGCTCATATACCATCCGGATCGCATCGAGCACGTGCTGCAGCACGCCGCCCAGCTCGCGATAGCGGCGATCTTCCATCGCCTTGAAGTCGATCTTGTAGCAGTCGGTCCAGGGGCGGATGTAGTCGAGCACCTCGGGGGTCGCGTTGCCGTTGGAAATGAACGCGGTTTTCAGGCCATGACCCTTCGCCACCTTGAACACGTCGAGCGCCCACTCGGCGGTGATGAGCGGCTCGTTGTACGACGATCCGACGAGCTTCGCTCCCTGCCGCAGCGCCAGACGAACCAGATCGTCGGGAGTGACGTCTGTCGGGAGCACACCCGCCGTCTCGTCGCGCAACGCCTGACTGGTGAGCCAGTTTTGGCAGTACCCGCAGTGGAAATCGCATCCCAGCATGCCGAACGTGAGCGTGTCCGACCCTGGGAGCGCATGGAAGAACGGCTTCTTCTCGGTGGGATCGCACTGCAGCGCCGCCACGTAGCCGGCCGGCACGTACAGCGTGCCGTCCTTGTTGAAGCGGACCTTGCAGATCCCACGGCGTCCGGGCTTGACGAGGCAGCGGTGCCCGCAGGCGAAGCAGCGCACCGCGTGGTCGGAAAGCTTCTCGATCAGCTCCCCCTCGCGGACCCGCGCGTCCAGCGCCTGCGCGAGGGTGGCCGCCCCGCCGTCCGGGGAGGGGGGCGCTTCGTGAGTGAGGAACGAGATGATGCTGCGTTGCGCCATGGGATCCGCCGACTGCCGCCTTTCCTCAATATAGCTGGCCCCGCGGGCTCAGCCGCCGACCCGAAGCGCGCCGGGCGCAAGGTCGTAGAGGAGCGAGGCCGTGCGGATGTCGCGGGGTGAGAGGTCACGGACCTTGGGCTGGGCGTACATGATGTCGCCCGGATCCGGCGAGTGGTCGAGGCCGATCAGGTGCCCGATCTCGTGCAGGGCGAGCACGCGGACGTCGTCGGGCGCGAACGGTTGCCCTTTGGCATCGAAGGTGGCGAGGGTGACGACGCCTCCGGTCAGGTGTCCGTCGTCGTCCCACTGCAGGTCCGTCTGCCCGGAACGCTCCCCTTCGAACTGGATACGCCACTGGACCCGCACTTCGGCGGAACTGGAGTCGGCATCGAGGTTGAACCGCACGGGCACTCCGGCCTCCTGCCACCGCTGGAACGCGCTCCGCACGGCGTCGAGGAAGGCCGGCTGGAAGTTGGCGACGGTGGTCGGGGGGAAATACACGCGCACCGGCGTCGACACGCGGCTGTCCCAGCGATGCAGGATGGAGTCCGTGCTCGCCGCGACGATCTCGTTCAAGTACGTGCTGCCGGCGCTGGCGCGGATCCGACGGCGGATCTCAGAGCGGGCGAGGAGCACGATGTAACTCGGGCCCCTGCCGACCGGCGGCATGACCGTTGGCGGAGGGGTGGTCGTCGGTTGAGCGGCCGTGCGCCCCGGGTCCGCCATCGAATCGAGGGTCGGGCCCGACACGTGGACCAGGCTCTCCGCCGACGCGGCCTCGGGCATCGCGCCGCCCGACACCACCGCGGGCGGCCGCACGAAAGCGTTCCACAGAGCGGCCGAGGCGAGCAAGACCACGAGGGCGGCGACGAGCATCAGCATGCGGCGTTCGAGCATGCGCGCAATATGCGAAAGCACGACGTCGCGCCGCTAGCTTTGACCCGCTGGCGTCTCTATGATTGTGGCCTGCTTATGCTTGGCACGTAAGTGTTCGTGTTACCCGCGGCACCCATCATTCGCCGGCGTGGGTGGGTCATCCTGGCTTGGGCGGCCCTCGCGCTGCTGTTCGGACCGCGGGCCTGTCACGTCCAGCAGGTGCTCGCGCTCCGGGGCGGTGGGAGCGAGACCACGGAATCCAGCCGGGCGACCCAGCTTCTGAAGGAGGCGTTTCCGACACCCTTCGCCGACTACGTCGCGATCGTCGTGCACGGTCCGGTTCGCTGGACCAACCCGCGCTTCGAAGCCGTGCTCGACACACTCAAAGCCGTAGTCGAACGACGCTCCTACGTGGGAGAGGTGATCTCGGCCCGTTCGATCGGCGAGTCGAGTTTCGTCAGTCAGGACCGCCGCACGACATTCCTGATTGCGGCACTCACTCCGGAATCCACCCATGACCTGAGCGCCAGTTTCGTCCCCGACCTGCGCGTGGCGATCCGGGACGCGCTGGCGCGGGTCCCGGGCGCGGAGGGGTTCGAAGTCATGGTCACCGGGTTCCCCGCGCTCGACCACGACGTGCGCACCATCAGCGCGGAGGACACGGAGCGGGGCGAGCAGCGCGCCCTGCCGCTCACGTTGGCGGTGCTGATCGTCGCCTTCGGTGCGCTGGTCGCGGCCGCGCTGCCCGTCCTGGTGGGCCTGCTTGCGATTACCATCGCGCTCGGCTTGGTCACCCTCGCCGCGCGGTACACACCCATGTCGGTATTCGTGTTGAACATCACCACGATGGTGGGACTCGGCGTGGGCATCGACTACTCGCTCCTCATCGTCACCCGGTTCCGCGAAGAGCTCAACCGCGGTCTCTCGCCGGTGGATGCCGCCATCCGGACGGTCGAGACCGCGGGTTCGGCGGTGGTCACGTCAGGACTGACGGTGGTGGTGGGGTTCGCGGCACTCGTGACCACGCCGCTTTCGGACACCCGCTCGGTGGGCGTGGGTGGGCTGTTCGTGGTCGGCGTCGCTGTCCTGCTCGCCACGACATTCCTCCCGGCGGTCCTCGCCATCCTGGGGCGCAACATCGACCGCCCCAAGTGGCTCGCCCGCCCGCTCGCCCGGTTCCACGCGCCGACCGGTTGGGAGCGCTGGGCGCGTTGGCTGGGCCATCGGCCGTGGCGCGCAGTCGCGGTCGGGGGGGCGGCCATCGCCCTACTGACCTTTCCCCTCAGCCAGATCCGCCTCGGACTTCCGGCCACCAATTGGTTCCCGCCGGAGTCCGAGTCGGGTATGGGGCTCGAGGCGCTGCGCGAGATGGGCGCCAGCGGGGTGATCCAACCTGTCCGTGTCGTGGTGCAGCTCCCGGAAGGGGAATCGGCCCTATCCGCCCGCCGTCTTCCGGGGCTCAAAGCCCTCACGGACTCGATCCGCAAGGACCCGCGGGTGCGCGAGGTCCGGGGCGTCGTCAAGCAAGGCATGTCGACGCTGCAGCTCGTCGTCTACTACAGCGACCCGGTCGCGGTGCGTGCCAAGAACCCGAAGTTCTTCGATGCGTATCTGAGCGCCGATAATCGCGTCACCCTGCTCGACGTGATCCCCGCGGACACGGTCTCCCTCACGGGGCTGATGGACGTCGTGCGACGGGTGCGGGCCGTGGTGGCCCGCGACGTGCGGGGCCTGGCCGGGGCGGAGATTCTGGTCGCCGGGTTCGCCGCCTCGAACGTGGATACCCAGCAGGAACTGATGAAGCGATTCCCGGAAACCGTCGCCCTGGTCCTCGGCATTACCGCCAGCATGCTGTTCGTCGCCTTCCGCTCCCTGCTGGTTCCGATCAAAGCCGTCCTCCTCAACCTCCTGTCGGTGGGCGGAGCGTTCGGGCTCACCGTGCTCGTGTTTCAGCATGGCTACGGCGGCCGCCTGTTCGGGCTGGAAGGGCCGACGCAGGCCATCTGGGCGGTCGTGCCGGTACTGGTGTTCGCCATCGTGTTCGGGCTGTCGATGGATTACGAGGTCTTCCTGTTGACGCGCGTGAAAGAGGTCTTCGACAAGACCGGTCGGAACGACCACGCCACGATGGAAGGGCTGTCGGCCACGGCGTCCACCATCACGAGCGCCGCCCTCATCATGATTCTCGTATTCGGCACGTTCGCCTTCACGCGCGTGCTCGCGGTTCAGCTCATCGGCTTCGGCCTCGCCGCAGCGGTCCTACTCGATGCGACCCTGATTCGGATGGTGCTCGTGCCGGCGATCATGCACATCGCGGGGCGGTGGAACTGGTGGCCGGGGGTGAGGGCGCCCAAGCTGGAGAGAGAGAACAGCAATTAGGAAACAGGACAAGCCACTGCTAGACGCATAGACGCACAGTGGGTGAGCAGCGTATCGGACTCGGAGACTGCCCTCCCGTCCCCTCTCACCTGTTCACCGCTGCGCGTCTGTGCGTCTCGTTGTTGCAGGTCCTGCGTCCAACCGCATAAGCCGTACTCCCATCACGTCCCAGTGCCACGCCGGTACCCTGACCCCTGTCCTCGGGTCCTTCAGCGGTTTGTACTGCAGCCACGCCGGTTTCAGCGCGAGGGCCGGGCCGAGCGCGAGCAACCGCTCCTTGTCCGCACTCACCAGGTGCACCATCGGCTCGCCCCGGAGCGCGTGGCGATGAAGCCACACGCCGCCGTCAAGGGCGAAGCACATCCCCTCGCGGCGGCGTGTGAATTCACGGTACGGCGGGTCTACTGGCAGGTAATGCGTCCCTCCACCGTCGCCGGCGCCAACGGCGCCGCGGTCCCCGAGAAGAGAGCGCATTGCCGGCCCGGCGCGAAAGCACTCGTGGTCGACGCCGACCACCCAGACGTCGTGGCGTTGACGGTCATGGTCACGCCGGCCGACGGATTGAAGTTGTTCATCAGCGCGAAGTTGGTCGTGTACTTCGTGCTGTCGTAGAAGAAGGCTTCCTCCGCCGTCGCGAGGTTCCGAAGATCGGACTTCATCGAGGCGACGTAGGCCTTCTCCTTCGTGTTGGAGAACTTCGGGATGGCGATGGTCGCCAACAACCCGATGATCACCACCACGATGAGCAGCTCAATCAGGGTGAAGCCGTTTCGAGACATCACTGCCGACCCTCCGGGCGCCAAAGGGCACCGAGCCCGTAAGTCCCTGGCTCGGTGCCACATATAGTGGGCGCCGAGCCTCGTTCCTGCAAGAGCCATGCTTACCCCTTCGCATCGACCCAATTCATTCCCATACCGACACTTACGACCAGAGGGACGCGCAGGTCGGCGGCTCGCTCCATATGGCGTTTTACCAGCTCCGTGGCGACCTCCTCCTCCCCACGCGGGACCTCAACCACAAGTTCGTCATGCACTTGCAGGATCATGCGGGACGCGAGCCCCTGCTCCTTCAGGGCGCCGGCAATACGGATCATCGCGATCTTGATCAGGTCCGCAGCCGAACCCTGGAGGGGGGAGTTGGTGGCGGTCCGCTCGCCAAACGCGCGAATGTTGTAGTTGCGGTCCTTGAGCTCCGGTATGTAGCGCCGCCTTCCGAACAGTGTCTCGACATACCCCCTCTCGCGCGCCTCGGCCACCGTGCGATCGAGCCAGGCCCTGACCCCGGCGAAGCGGGTGAAGTACTGCTCGATGAATCGTTTCGCGTCATCCTGGGTGATGCCGAGCTGGCGGGCGAGAGCGAACGCCCCCTGCCCGTAGATCGTGGCGAAGTTGATCGTCTTGGCGCGGGCTCGCATGTCCGCGGTGACCTGGTCCTGCGCCACGTCGAAGATGAGCGCCGCCGTCTGGCGATGAATGTCCCCGCCCTGCTCGAAGGCTTGGACGAACGCCGGGTCGCGTGAGAGATGGGCCAGGAGGCGCAGCTCGATCTGGGAATAGTCAGCCGTGAGAAGCATGGCGCCGGGCGGAGCGACGAAGGCGCGGCGAATGGCCTCGCCGCGCGGGGTACGCACGGGGATGTTCTGCAGGTTCGGGTCGGAGGACGACAGCCGTCCCGTGGCGGCACCGGTCTGATTAAAGCTCGTATGGATGCGTCCGGTCTGGGGGTGGATGAATCCCGGCAGCGCGTCCACATAGGTGGACTTGAGCTTCGACAGCTCGCGGTACTCGATCAGCAACCGGGGCACCTCGTGTCCCATCGCGGCGAGCTGCTCCAGGACCTCGTAGTCGGTCGAGGGACCCGTCTTCGTCTTCTTGAGGATCGGAAGCTGGTGTTTCTCGAACAGCACGTGCCGCAGTTGGGGCGTCGAGTTGATGTTGAAGTCGGTTCCCGCGGCGTGGTAGATCGCGCGCTCGAGCGCGGTCAACTCGCCCGCGAAGGCCCGTGAGATCTCGCCCAGGCGTGTCAGGTCGATGCACACCCCCCGCGATTCCATGTCCACGAGCACGGGCATGAGTGGCATCTCGATCGTCTCGAGCAGGCGCACCAGCTGGTGGTCTTCGAGCTCCGGCCGGAACGCGTCATGGAGACGCAGCACGATCTCACTGTCCGCCGCACAGTAGCGCGCCGCGTCCGCCAGGGGCACCGCGGCGAACGGACGCTCCGCCCTTCCCCGGCCCACGAGCTCCGCGTACGTCCCCAGCGCGAGGGACAGCCGCTCGCGCGCCAGCTCGTCGAGGGCGTGCGAGCGTCGCCCGGGATCGAGCACGAAGCTCGCGAGCATCGAGTCGAACGACACGCCCGCGAGCTCCACTCCTGCCCGGCGCAGGACCAGCCAGTCGTACTTGAGGTTGTGTCCCGCCTTCGGCACGCACGGATCGGCGAGCAGCTTCCGCACCGGCGCCAGCGCCTCGCTCGAGAGCGGCGGGAGATTCCGCGGCGCGGTCCCGCCGGCGAGCTCGCCGTCGGGAGCCACGTGCGCGAAGGGGAGGTACCACGACCGCCCCGGCGCCACCGCCAGCGACATGCCGACGAGCTCGGCGCGCATCGGATCGAGTGAGCTGGTCTCCGTGTCGAGCGCGACGAGTGGGGCCCGGCGCCACTCGGCGACCGCGGCCGGCAGCTGGGCGGGGTCGTCGAGGATGGTCGGCTCCGCGCGTGCCGGCGTGAGCGTCGCGAGCGACGGCGCCCCGGTGGCGACGGGGACCCGCGGCGTGACGGCAACGGCGGTCGCCGTAGCCGCAGGCTCGAGTGAGGCCAGCTTGGGAATCAGCGACCGAAACTCGAGCTCGGTAAACAGCTCAGTGAGCCGCGCCACATCGGGCGGTTGAACCCGCAGCCGGTCGAGATCGAGCGGCAGCGGCACGTCGCGCTTGATGGTCACCAGCTCCCGCGACAGACGCGCCAGGTCGGCATGCTGCTGCACCGCCTCCCGTGCCCGCTTGCCGGAAATCCGCTCCGCGTTGGCGAGGATCGCATCGAGGTCGCCGAACGTCTTGAGTAGCTCGAGCGCCGTCTTCTCCCCCACGCCCTTCACGCCCGGTACGTTGTCCGAGCTGTCGCCCACCAGCGCCAGGTAGTCCACCACCCGCTCCGGGGGCACGCCCAGGCGCTCGCTGGCGTTCGTCTGGTCCACCCAGTGCTCTTCGACGGCCGCCGGGCCGCCGCGCCCCGGGTTCAAGAGAGCGATGCCCGGCCCGATCAGCTGATAAAAGTCTTTGTCGCCCGATACGATCACCACCTGCAGGCCACGCGCCGCGTGAGCGAGCGTGCCGATCACGTCGTCCGCCTCATATCCTTCGACGCCGATCAGCGGCACCCGGAACGCCTCGAGGAGCTGTTCGATCCGCTCGACCGACCGGTCGAACTCCTGCTGCAGCTCCGCCGTGAGCTTCTCGCGCGTCGCCTTGTACTGGGGGTAGGTCTGATGCCGGAACGACTCGCCCACGTCGTGCACCCAGGCGAGGTAGTCGGGACGCCGCCGCTCGAGCAGCCGCAGCAGAAAGTTGGTGACCCCCCAAGCCGCCGACGTGTTTTCGCCCCGACGGGTGGTGAGCGGGCGGGCGATCATCGCGAAGAAGGCGCGGTAGATCAGCGCATAGCCGTCGACGAGATACAGGGTGGCGGCGGGGGTCGAGCCGGGGTCGGGCATGTGCCGAGGAAAAGTAACGGGGCTTGAGACCTGTGGGGAATGAAAAACCCCGCCCGGAGCGCGGGCGGGGGGGACGCCGAATGGCGCGAGGCCGGTTAGCCGCGAACGACGTTCGCGGCGTGCAGCCCTTTCTCGCCAGCCTTCACCTCGAACTCCACGACCTGACCCTCGGCGAGGGTCTTGAACCCGTCCATCTGGATGGCTGAGAAGTGTACGAACACGTCCTCGCCGCCTTCCTGTTCAATGAAGCCGTAGCCCTTCGCGTCATTGAACCACTTCACTTTTCCCTTAGCCATTCGGTCTGCCTCCTGCAGAGTCATACATGGGGCGCCGAGCACCCGGCCCGGCACGGTGTCGGGCGCGATAGATTTGACACGTCGCGGAAAGGTTGTCAAGAAACCCCGGCGCGACACCGACTAGCGTCTATAAATCACGCACCATCAATTGGTTGGCGAGACATACAGGGCGCGGTACAGCTCGCGATTGCGCAGCACTGCGCGCACGTAGCCGCGCGTCTCCTGGTACGGAATGAGCTCGATGAATTCGTCGGGGTCGTCGGCGCCGGGCCGTTCGAGCCAGCGTTTCACGGGCGCCGTGCCCGCGTTATAGGCGGCCGCGGCCGCGTCCACCCGACCCCCGAAGCGCTGCAGCAGTTCCTGCAGGTGCGCGGCACCCAGGTGGAGGTTCAAGTCGGGAACGGTGATCCACTCGGGGTAGAACGTGACGTCCAGCCCCCGCGCGGTCAGGGCCGCCGTGCCCGGCAGGAGCTGCACCAGCCCGCGCGCGCCGGCCGGCGAGAGCGCCTGCGCATCGAACACGCTTTCCTGGCGCACGATGGCAACGAGGAGCAGCGGGTCGACGCCGAACTCGGCCGCCTCCGCCTCGACGGCGCGGCGGTTCGGCCATGGGAAGATGACGCGGAGCACGCGCGAGTCGTTCGGTGACTTGAGCGCCGCCTGCCAGCCGAGGCGGACGGCCGCCGGGCCGAAGCCGCGGGCCGCCAGTCCATCGCTCCACGCGAGGAGGGCGTCGATGTCCTGCTGCGGCGCGCGCGCGAGGACGGCGCGCACCTCCGCCTGCGCGGCCGTGTCGAGCCCGGCCAGGAGCAGCGTGTCGATGCGGCCCAGCGATGTGGCGACAGTCGGCGAGGGGCCCGGCAACGGCGCGGCGGCGATGCGCAGCGGCGGAAGGTCGATCTCCCGGCGCGCGCGGAGCCCGTAATAGCCGATCGAGTCCTCGCGCACCAGCGCGAGCCACGTGGCCCGCGCTCCCGCGGTGTCATGCGCCAGGAGGGTGAGCTTGCCGAGCCAGAAGCGCGCGGTCGTGCGTTGTGGTCCGGCGGCCGTCACTTCCGCCTGGAACAGGGCGGCGGCGCTGTCGCGCCCACCGTCGCGCAACGCCTGCGCGGCGAGCCGAAAGCGCGCGACCGACGCGCGCAGGTCGGCGGGGTAGCGCGCGATCAGCTCGCCGAACCAGCGCGCCGCTCCGGACCAGTCTCCCCGATCCCCCAGCATGTCCCCGAGCATGTACAGCGCGGTGGGCGCGGCGGTATCGGATGGGAACGACTGCGCGAACCCCGACAGGGCTTCCCGCGCGCCCGCATCTCCCAAGCGCACGAGCACGCGCGCGCGGCGATAGATGGCGAGCGCGCCGAGCGTCGGATCGCCGGTCGCGGCCCGGTAGGCGCGTTCGGCATCACGGAATCGACCAGCCACGGTGAGCAGCTCCCCGGCGAGCACCAGCGTCGCGGCGCTCGAGTCGCCCTGCCGGAGTGCATGCTCGACCTCGAGCCGTGCGTCCGCCGCGGCCCCGTGGGCCTTCATGGCACGAGCCAGGGCCACGCGCTCGGGCGGTGTGCGGGGCCGGAGAGCGGCCAGCGCCACGCCGACGGCCGCCGCGGCATCGTCCGATTCGGGCGCGCGCGCCATCAGACCGTACAGCGCGTCTCGCGCCCGGCTCGAGTCGCCATGCGCGAGGGCGAGTCGGGCGAGGTCGAGGGAGCGGCCCGCCTGGGCGAAGGCTTCAAGTGCGGCGACCGAATCGCCGGCGGCGAGGAGCGCCTGCGCCCTGGCGGCGCCAGCCTCGCGCGCCGCGGGCGCCGGCAGGTCGGCGAGCAGGCGGAACGCCACCGCCGTGTCACGAGTGACGCGCGCTTGGCGGAGCCGCAGCCACGCATCGATCGCCGGGAGACCAGCTGCCCGCGCGGCCGCATAGGCGGCCGCCGCCGAGTCCCGCGCGCCTGCGACCTCCCACGCGAGCCCCTCGCGCACCGCGAGCAGGGCCGCGCGCGCGCCGCGCGCCCGCGCGCGCGCGGCAGCGTAATGGCCCGCCGCCTCCATCCCGAGGCCGAGCCGCGCCTCCGCCTCCGCCAGCACCGCGAGCGCGTCGCCGTCGCCGTAGTCCTCGAGCCACGGCTGGCCCACGAGCAGGCTGCGCGCGCGATCGTAACGCCGCGCGTGGAGCTCGGCCTTGGCGCCCTCCACGACCAAGGTGGCGTTCAGTCGGGGCTCGCGGGCCGCCGCGGCGAGCAGGGTCTCCGCCGCGTGCCACGGCCGACCCGCGAGCCTGAGCGATTCGGCGCGCTCGGCCGCGACGTAGGGAGAGGTCTGCTGCGCCGTCGCGGCGGACTGCGGAAAGGCCGCGGCGACGACGAGCAGGAAACCACCCGCCCGCCTCACTGCCGGCGACGCTGAGCCACGATGCGTTGGAACTCGGCCCGCGAGAGAGGTGTCAGGCGGAAGCGCCCGAATCCCGTATTGTCTTGGAAAAAGAGGGTCAGCCGCTGCTCCCTGTAAGTCCAGCGAACGCCCCGGATCCCCGAGCGCGACACGTCCGACGTGAAGTCGAACACGTCGTCGGGCTCGCCCAGCGTGATGAACACCTCCCCCCGGTCCGTCAACCAGCCAGGTTCTCCCGCCTCGCGAAACCGCTGGTTCGCGATCTGCACCCGGCGGAAGTACCCATCCAGCGCCTCATTCTCCGGCGTGAGCTCGACAGGGTCGGTCGCCTTGTAGAACTGCTGCCAAACAGCGGGGCGCTGGTCCGGGATCGCATGCCGCAACTTGTCCACCCAGTCCTGGCGTTCGAAGTAGCGCAGCAAGCTGATCATCTGATCATAGTTGGTGATCGCCCATTGATCGGAGAAGCTCACCAGGAAAGGCGCGGTGTGCGTGGCCGCGGAGCCCACCCGTCCGATCTCGAAGCGCCCCGCGCCGACGGGCAGCACTCCCGGGGCGAGCTGGGCCACTCCGCTCGACAGTTCTTGGGTGCCCGCCAGCGCTACCGTGTCGTGCCAGATCTCGTGGCCGCCCAGATCGAGGGCGCGGGCCAACCATCGGGCGCCGGGCCGCTCTCCGTACGCCTCCAGATAGAACCGCAAGGTGTCGGCACCGTAGGCCACCGTGGCGCGTGGGTTCACGAGCAGCTTCGGCACGTCGGACGCGCGCGCGCGCCCCGTACCGCGATAGACAGCGAGCGGCGCGCTCGTCCCCTGCCCCGCAAAGCGCGGCACCGTGTCGGTCCGATCCTGGTGCGACGCGGCGGGACCGCTTCGGTCCCGCACCGTGACCATGACCTTGTAGATGCCCGGTGGAACGCCGATGAACTGCTGATAGATCACGCTCTCGTCGCCGCGCTGCGTCTCCTGGAAGCTCTGCACGCGCACGGTCTCGTCGCTCGCGAACTGGCGCACGGCGCCCGTGTCGGCCCGGAAGATGATCTCCACGTGGTAGTGCGCGGTGAACACGTTGCCATCGCGTTGGAAGGTCAGCACGTGATTCGAGAGCGACAGGCCAAACACGGCGAGCGTGGAGTCGGGCGTGGCATCCGCCACGTAGTCGAGCGTCGCGACGAAGGGGAGGGGCGGTCCCGCGACCAGCAGGCCCATGGCGCCGTACACCGAGCCGGCATCGAACAGCGTGGAGACGACCGCACCCGGCTCCGGGCGGGGGTCGGATACCGGCCGCTGGGTGCCACCGCACGCGGCCACGCCGCCCGCGAGGAATGCCATCGCCGCCGCTCGTCTCACTTGCTCAACCTCAAATCCGGGCGTTAGTTTCGCGCGTTCCGATGCCCAACGAGAACCTCGCCGGTCGGACCATCGCCGGCTACCGCCTCCTCGAGCGCGTCGGCGAGGGAGGCACGGCCGAAGTGTACCGCGCCCAACATCCGGAGCACGGGACCTGTGCGTTCAAGGTATTGCGGTCGCGGCTCGCGAGCGACCCCACGGCGGTGAAGCGCTTCCTGCGGGAGGCCGGGTACGGCTCGCGGGTCGAGCACCCGGGCGTCGTCCGCACCTACGACTACGGCGAAGCGGACGGCCTCTACTACCTCGCTCTGGAGTGGGCCGAAGGCAAACCCCTCGCCGAATACGTACACCGCGCCGGCCCCCTCGCTCCCACCCTGGTCGGGAGCATCGTCCGGCAGCTCGCCGATGCCCTGGCCGCCGCCCATCAGGCGGGGATCATCCATCGCGACCTGAAGCCCGAGAACATCACCTACGATCCGGATTCCCAACGCGCCAAGCTGCTCGACTTCGGCATCGCCCGCGATGCGGAACTGCCGCCGGAAGAGCGCCTCACGCGCACCGGATTCTTCGTCGGAACACTCAAGTACGTGGCCCCCGAAGCCCTGTCCGGGGAGCTGGTGGACGGTCGGGCCGACATCTACAGCCTCGCCACCATCGCGTATTGGATGCTCACCGGGCAGCATCCCCACGGCGGTCGCACGCCGCGCGAACTGTTTCAGCAGCTCCTCACGAAAGACCCGACGCCGCTGAGCGAGGTGGTTCCGGGGCTGCGCTTCCCCCCGGGACTCGAGGCGGCGGTGATGCAGGGCCTCGAGCGCGACCCGGGCCGTCGACCGCTGACCGTGACGGCATTCGCCGCCAATGTCACGGCGGCGCTCGCCGCCGCGCCGTCCCCCAAGCCGGGGTTGTTCGAGGCACTCAAGCGCGCAGTTCGCCGCAAAGGCTCATAGTAGTAGTTGCTACTGCTACTACTATCATATGGCAGCGACGTCCATCCCAACCCTAGAGCGCCGCCTCCGCGAGCTCCTGCGGGAGCACTCCGTCACGCGCGGGGATTTCACCCTCGCTTCCGGGCGCCGTTCCACGTTCTACATCGATGCGCGTCGCACCACCATGTCGGGCGAAGGCCTTGTCGTGATCGGCGCGCTCGGGCTCGCGCGCCTGACCGCCCGCGGGTGGGCGCCTGATCTGGTCGGCGGGCTGACCCTCGGCGCCGATCCCGTCGCCTACGCCGTGGCCGCCGCCGCCCGAGCTCAGGGAATGCCCCTCGACGCCTTCAGCGTGCGCAAGCAGGCCAAGGCCCACGGCACCGGAAAGCGCATCGAAGGTTGCTTCAGGCCCGGTGCCGCCGTCGTCGTCGTGGAGGACGTGATCACGACCGGGCACTCGGCTGCGGAGGCCATTGCCGCGGTCACCGCCGAGGGCGGACGGGTCCTCGGCGTCCTGGCCGTCGTGGACCGAGAGGAAGGAGGTCGGACCACCCTCGAGCAGGCCGGCCACCCGGTCGAGGCGCTCGTCACCGCCACGGACTTGGGGTTGCGCTGACGTAGAGATTGCCGCCCAGATCACCTGAGGTGTATGATCAGCCCCGGGTGAGCACACTTCCGACGGGAGCATCGCGCACGTCCCTCGCCTCGCTGGTGCGAGGCTGGAAGGACGACGCCACCGGCCTCGAGCAGCGGCTCAAGGACCTGGAGACCATCTCGCGCACCCATCGGCTGCGGCGGGTGATGGTGGCGTTCGGATTCGCGCTCGGGCTGGTGGGGTGGGGGTTCGGCGCGGTGAGGACTCGGCCCACGACGATGGTGCTGGTGGCGGGCGGGGCGGCGTTCGTGAACGAGCTCCTCGGCTTGATCCACGAGCGCGGCTGGTACCGCTGGTGGCTGGTGTACGCGTTGTCGCTGTTCGACGTCCTGCTCGTGGCGGTGCTCATCGTGTGGTTCGGACGCGGCGGTTTCGTGGCCGCGTTCTTTATCGCGGTCCTGCCGTACGCCTTCGACCAGGGCCACACCGTGGGCAACTTTCTGGTGCTCACCGCGGCGATCGCGTACCTGGCCTCGAGCTTCCTGCACAACGCGCTGTACGAGCCCGGGGCGAGCCTGATGAACGCGGGGCTCGACACGGTGGTGTTCATCCTCGTGGCCATGGCCCTCAAGCGCATCCCGGCGACGCTGATCGCGCGGATCCGCCACGCCCGCAGCGTGATGGGGGAGGCGGAGCGGGGCTATTTGGCCGTGCGCGCGCCGGCAGGTGAGTCCGACGAGCTCGGCTTCCTCGAGCGGAGCTTCAATCGCATGATCGAGGAGATCGGTGGCACGATCTCCACCGTGCAACGCGAGGCCGATGAGGTGGCGGCCCTCGCGGAGCAGCTCGCGGCCTCGGCCGAGGAGCTCCATGCCACCTCAGAAACCGTCACCCATACGGCCCAGCGACTGGCGACGGATCTGGGGCAGCAACGTGAGATGGCCGAGGGAGCGCGCGGCGAGAGCGCCAAGGCGGCGGAGCAGGCCGAATCGCTGCGCGTCCGTGCGGAGCTGATGCAGGCGGACGCCGGCCGCCTGGTCGCGGCGGCGGAGCGGGGCCGGGAACGGGTGGCGCGCGCGAGCCAGACGCTCCGCGCAGTGGGCGAGGAGGTGCGAACCACGGCCGTGACGGTGGCCGGACTGTCGGGGATGTCGGAGCGGATCGGCGTGTTCGCCCAGACGATCGCGCGGATAGCGCGGCAGACGCATCTGCTCGCGCTCAATGCGGCGATCGAGGCGGCGCGCGCGGAGGAGCACGGCGAGGGCTTCGCGGTGGTTGCGGACGAAGTGCGGGCGCTCGCGGCGGAGGCGGGAAAATCGGCGCGGGAGGTGGCGGAGCTGGTTTCGGAACTGCGGGCGGGTATCGACGCCGCGGCGCGGGCGATGCAGTCGGGTGAAACGAAGGTGCGCGACATCGGCGCCGTGGCCGCCGAAGCCGACGCAGCGCTCCAGGAGCTGCACCAGGGGATCGAATTGGTGGGCGACCTGGTGAACGCCACGGCGGAGGTGTCCCGAGGCCAGGCGCAGCGGCTCGCCGAGCTGGCGCAGTCGCTGCAGCAGGTGGCGGCCATCTCGAGCGCCTCCTCGCAACGAGCCGACGGCGCCGCGGGCGCCACTCAGGCCGAGATCACGTCGATGGGCGATCTCACCGCGACCTCGCAGCAGCTCGCGCAGCTGGCCGAGCGGTTACGCGGGAGCATCGCGCGCTTCTCGGTGCTCAAACGAGGGCAGGAAGGCGGGGAGCCCCCCGTCACGCGTGCGGCCGCGGACTGATCACCCCGGCCGGGAAACGCGAGTCGCGTTCGGTCCTTGGTCCCACAAACCCGCATTGAGTGGGCAGAACGCGCGCAGGGTTTCCCGGTACGGGGTGATCAGCAGGTCCACATAGCGCTCGAGCGAGACGTCGAAAGGGAAGCGACGCCGAAACTCACCCGCGGTGACGCCCAGCATCGCCTTCAGGTGGCGCCCGAAGCTCTGCGGCGACGAATAGTCGAGGCGGTACGCCACGTCGGCCACCGAGAGCCCGGGGTTCGAGAACAGGTAGGCCGCGTGCACGAGCCGCATGCCGGCGAGGTAGGTCTTCGGGGACGGCAGGCCCGCCCGATAGAAGCGGGACATGAGCGTACTCGAGCAGATCCGGAGGTGCCGCGCCAGCCGCCGCACCGTGGACAATACCGGCGCGAGCCGTGCAACCGCCTCGAAGAACGCGCGTACGTCTCCCGTCCCCTCGTCGAGCGCGGGGACGACGCGCGCCAGAATCCGGGCCGCGACGGGTGACGCCGGATGGCCGACCAGGTCCCGTAGCCGGCGCCAGCCTGCGGGCTCCGTGCAGTCCACCGCCGAGCGGACGCCGGTCGCGCCGAGCCTGAGCAGCGTCTCGCTGGCGTTGCGGTCATGGCGTGACACGAGGGCGACGGCCGGGATGGCGGGAAACTCGCGTACGAACCGGGCGACCGCGGGGAGCTCATCGCCGCGGCAGGCGTGGACCGAGAGGACGAGCGCATCCACCCGCTTCCGCCGGGCCGCCCGCAGCGCGTCCCGGAACGAGCCGGTGTGGACCGTCGTAAAACAGCCGTCGCCCGCCGCATCGAGGCGGGGACGCTCGGGCGCGGGCAGGACAGTGCAGACGGTCACCATGCAGGAGAAACACTAGCGTGGACCCATCAACCCCGGCTCAAGTGTCGCCGACACCGGGCCCGGACCCCGCGCGCGGGGCCCCCGCCGCCTCAACCACCGGTCAACGCGCGGCCCTCGCGCAACGGCTGCGGCGTCACGTCGCCGCGCTCGAGGGCGTCCGCCACCCGAGCGCCGCGCCCGAGCGACATCGGGCCGCCCGCGACTACATCGCAAGCGAGCTGTCCACGCTCGGCCTCAGCGTGGACCTCGCACCGTTCTCGTTTCGGGGACGCACGTACCACAACGTCGTGGGCGGGGTGCCCGGGCGCGACGCGCGGCGGCCGTCGCTCCTGATCGGGGCGCACTTCGACTCGACCGCCGACACCCCCGGCGCGGACGACAACGCCAGCGGCGTCGCCGCGCTGCTCGAATGCGCCCGCGCCATCGCCTCCCGGGAACCCCAGGCCCGCGTCGAGTTCGTGGGGTTCGACCTGGAGGAATTGCAGACGGTGACCGGCCGCTACCGCATTGGGAGCCAGGCGCTCGCGCGCGAGAAGCGGGCGCGGCGCGAGGTGCTCGGGGGCACGTTAATCCTCGAGATGGTGGGCTACCGCGACCCGAGGCCTGGCACGCAGATCGTTCCACCCTTTCTCGGAATCGACGTGCCGCGGACCGGTGACTTCCTCGCGGCGGTGGGCGACACCCGTTCCCGCGACTTGCTCGAGGGGTTCGTCAGCGCGGCGCGAGCCGCGGCGCCGGACCTGCCGCTCGTCCCCTACGCCACGCGCCTGCGCGGTTGGCTCCTCCCGCTCACGCGCCTCTCCGATAACGCGTCCTTCTGGGACGCCCGTTACCCGTCGCTCATGCTGACCGACACCGCGTTCCTCCGTAATCCGCATTACCACCGCGTCACTGACACGAGCGCGACGCTCGACTACGCGTTCATGGCGGCGGTGACGGAGGCGACCGCGGGAGCGCTCGCCCGACTGGCCGATGCTTCCTGAGACCGTGCCCGCGTCGCCGTCTCGCGGCCGCCGCGTGGCCCTCCTCCTGGTGGGCGCCAGCCTGTTGCTCGCCGCGGGCGGCGCGCTGTGGTTCCTCCAGTTCGCCTCCCAGGTGCGGCGGGACCCGGCGCTGATCTATCGCGAGCCGGCGACGCTCGACCAGCTGCTCAAGCGGGCGAATGACGCCGAACGTGCGGGGGACCGCGCCACGGCGATCACGACGTACCGGTTTGTGATGGCGGTGGGGCAGGGGGCGGGTGCGGACCTCGCGCCGTACGTCGTGGCAGCGCGGGCGGGGCTCACTCGTTTAGGAGCGCCTGATACACTGCCAGGTCCGGCGCGCTGAAGCACACGAACCGCACGAGCTCCAGCGACGTCGGCTTTCCGAGCTCGTCCCACACCGTCGCGACGGCGATCTCCGCCGCACGGGCAATGGGATAGCCATACGCTCCCGTGCTGATCGAGGGGAAGGCGATCGACCGAAGCCCGCGTTCGGCCGCGAGCTGGAGCGAGTTGACGTAGCACCCCCGCAGCAGGGCCGCCTCGCCGCGCCGCCCGCCGCTCCACACGGGGCCCACCGTGTGAATCACGTGCTTCGCTGCCAGCCGATAGGCCTTGGTGATTCGCGCTTCCCCTGTGGGGCAACCGCCGATCGTGCGGCACTCCTCCAGGAGCTCCGGGCCGGCGGCGCGATGGATGGCGCCGTCCACGCCGCCGCCGCCCAACAGTGTCGTGTTCGCCGCATTGACGACGGCGTCCACGGCTTGCGTCGTGATGTCCCCCTGAACCGCTTCAATCCTCGCCATGTGCGGGCAATCTAGCGCGCCCGGAGCGGGCCCCTATTGTTAGCTCGGTCCCGCACGGTGTAGCCGGCGGGACGGGACGCCATGCCGGGACGCGATCTGATCGAGCGGGTGCGTAAGGCCCTGGGCGACCGCTACACCGTGCTCGCCGCGGTGGGTCGAGGTGGGAACGCGTCCATCTTCGCCGGCCGAGACCCGACCGGGGCCCAGGTCGCCATCAAGGTGCTGCACCCCGAGCTGGCCGTTTCGGTGGCCGCCGACCGTTTCCTGCGCGAAATCCGCTACGCCTCGCAGCTCAATCATCCGCACATCGCCCGCATGATGGACAGCGGCGAAGCCGACTATCTGCTGTGGTACGTGATGCCGTACCTCCCGGGTGAAACGCTCCGCCAGGCGTTACGTCGAGAGAGCCGCCTCTCGATTTCGAGTGCGGTCGCGATCGCCGCGGAAGTGCTCGACGCCCTGGAGCACGCGCACGCGCACGGCATCGCCCACCGTGACATCAAGCCGGACAACATCGTGCTCGCGCCCCCGCCGCAAGGCGCGGTCCTGGTGGACCTGGGGATCGCTCGCGCCATCGCGACCTCCGGCGATGATCGCGTGACCCGCAGCGGATTCGTGGTCGGCACCGAGGAGTACATGAGTCCGGAGCAGGCGCAGGGAGTCCCCGACGTGGACGGCCGCACGGATCTTTACTCTCTCGGCGTGGTGCTGTTCGAGTGTCTTGCGGGCCGCCCGCCGTTCTCTTCGCCCAGTGCGGCGGCCGTGCTCGACATGCATCAGCACAACCCTGCGCCCGACTTGCACAGCCTGCGGCGCGACGTACCCGCGAAGCTCGCTGCGGCGGTGGCGCGGGCGCTCGCGAAATCGCGCGCCGAGCGGTGGCAGCGCGCCGGGGAGATGCGGGCGGCGCTGCTGCCGTTCACCGCGGGGGGGGTGTGAGGACGCGCGCGTCGATCATCGCGGTCGTCCTCGCCCTGGTCGTCGGTCTCCCCACTCTCGCATCCGGGCAGTGCCCCGACGGGTCCCCGCCCCCCTGCGGAAGGCGAGTGGCCCTCGACACGGCCCGCTACGCAATCCTTCCCTTCGCGCATCGCGAGGGCGGCCAGCAAAGCACGCTCGACGGCGCCGACTGCGCGGAGCTGTTGACCGAGGGCTTTGCGCGCTGGATTGAAGTCCGGCTCGCCGACAAGACGCGTGTCTACGACGCGCTGGCGCGTCGCGGTGCGCGGGCTCCGTTCCGGATCCCGTTCGACACCGCGCTCGCCATCGCCCGCCGGCTTGGCGCGGGAAGGCTGGTGATGGGGCAGCTGTGGAGTTTCGGCGATACGCTCCGGTTGACCGCGGGCGTGTACGACGCGGCGCGCGGCGGCGCGCCGCTGCGCGAAGTCACGACGCGGGTGGCGGCGAACGGCACGATCGGGGCGGCCTTCAACGCGCTGGCCGATTCGCTGTTGGGCGCGGGCCCCGGGGCGGCCCGGGGCGCCGGCGCCGAACAGACGCGTTCCCTCCGAGCCCTGCGGGCCTACGCGCTCGGCCAACGAAAAATTCGCACATGGGATTTGGCGGGCGCAGCCAGCCACTTCCGTGGCGCCGTCGCCGCGGACTCGGACTTCGCTCAGGCATACCTGTGGTTGGGGCAGGCACTTCTGTGGTCCGACTATACGACCTCTGAGGCGGCCCGCGACCGCGCTGCAATCGCCCGTCGAGCGGGAAGGCTCTTCGACCGGCTCAGCAGGGCGGACGGCGCGTTGCTGCTCGCTCAAGAGCCCATGTTCGAGCACCGTTGGCAGGATGCCTGCCAGCGGTACCGTGAGATCCTGGCCGCCGACTCCAGTTCATTCGCAGGGTGGTATGGCCTCGCCGAGTGCAACGCCGTCGACCAAGTCGTGATCCGGTATCCCTCCGACACTACCCGCTTCACATTCCGCGGAAGTTACGAGACCGCCGTTCAGGCGTATCGACGAGCGCTGCTGCTCGCGCCGGCGTTCAACCTGACGTCCGAGCGGCGTGCCATCGAGCGCCTTCCGCGTCTGTTGTTCGCCGAGCGCTGGTACACGCGCCCGGGTGTTATGGACGGCTCGGGCTACGTCGCTTACCCCGAGCTGGAGGCGGATACGTTAGCGTTCTTCGCCTTGCCTGGGGCGGTTGCGGGTGCGGGGCGGGAAGGTGTCGAGCCGCCATCTCATCTCGCCGCGGTCGCTCGAAACCGTCGCATCCTGATGGAGGTGTCGACCTCTTTCGCCGACGCCTTTCCCGATGAGCCCTCAGCCCATCGCACTCTGGCAAGAGCGCTCGAGTCGGCCGGGGAACTCGAGGTCGGAGAGCCCCGCTCCGCGATAGTCGAGTTCCGCGAGGCGCAACGTCTCGAGCGGCAGCCCGGGCAGCGTGCTCGCGATGCCGCAGACCGCGTACGGGTGCTGATCAAAGTCGGCGATTTCGCCGGCGCGCGCCGGCTGGGAGACTCGCTGCTGCGCGTGGCTCCGAGGGCTACACCCGGCGTCGCGGGCGTGGCCGTTCTGCTCGGCAGGCCGAGTCTCGCCCGGCACTTTTTTGCGACGGAGGACACTGCCTGGTTGCCGTCGAGCGCCGACAATCAGCCGGTGGCAATCCCGCTGGGCACAGCTCAAGCCGGACTTGCACTGCTGGCGTATGCTGCTGCCGGCGCTCCCGCTGACAGTATTGTGGCGCTCGAGCGGCGCCTCGACGAGCGCATGGCCGGCGTTCCGGCTGCACGTCGCGCCTTGATGCAAAGCGCGTTGCTGGACGTGTCTGCCGAACTAGTGTTCGACGCCCTGGGGCTGCGCCCGGCCCACCGGACCAGGCCCCCGGGTCCACGCCTGGAAATGGTACTCCAGTGGCGCCTCGCTCATGGCGACACGGCCTCCGTGCGGACGTCGCTCGATTCATTGGAGCGCGCGCACGGCGGCCGTCTCTCCTCCGGGGAGTCCACGCCCGACGGGGTCTACATGAACACCCGTTTGCTCGTCGCGCTCGGCGACACGGCCACTGCAGAGCGCACGCTCTCCGCACCGCTTGACAGCCTCGTCGCGCTGCATACGGCGACCCTCCAGTACATGCCGCTGGCGGGGTGCCTCGTCCGTAACATGGCGCTCCGCGCCGAGCTGGCGGCAGTGCGAGGGGACATGAGTACGGCGCGCCGCTGGGCGGGCGCAGTTGCGACCCTCTGGGCCGGGGCCGAGCCCGCCTTGCGACCAACAGTGGACCGCATGACACGGATCGTGCAGGCAACCCACAGGGAGCCCTAGCTAGGGGGTTTTATGCCGGAACGCACACGAGCGGTGTTGGGGGTGATGGGGAGCAGCGTGGCGGTAGCAATCGCGATCGGATGCGCCACTCCCGGGCCGGACACGTTCAAGGCGGCGAATGTCCAGAATACCTCGCTGGAAACAATTAGTGCATTCGTCAAGGGCAAACTGGAGTTCGACTCCGAAATAGGAGCGGACTCGGCTCTGGTCGATTTCAGACAAGGCCTGATCGGGGGAAAGGACGCCCGCCGTGCGCGAATTGAGCCGGAGCGTTGGTCGTTCCGACTCACGGCGCAGCAAGCAGCACAGGGACGTATCATCGCCCGCATACGCAGCGACGACACAATTCCGTCTTTGGGACTGGGCCCTTGGTGGACGTGGTGGTGGGTCGATAGCATAGGGACCGGTGGTTGGCGGTCCGTCTTTATTCCGGAAAACGGGAAACCGCCATATCATGTCCCGCCAGATCCGCTCGTCGTGGAACACCACCCGGGCTACCAGTACAAGCAAGCGATCGCACGGCTCCACGTGGTCAGCGTAGAGACGCCTAAAGGCGACCCCTTCTTTGTCGAAGGCTGGGGTAACGCGTGTGGGGGCTGCTGCAAGCAGCGTTTACCGGTGGCGCCCGTGCACTAAGTCGATCTGGGGCGCTAGTTGCGGCCGGGTGACCCAAATGGCATTGTGGTAGCCACTTACACCCGGCCATGGTCGCCGATCCGCTGTTCGACCGCCTGGCTCGCGCCCTCGCGGGTCGCTACACCCTGGTGCGCGAGCTGGGCCGGGGCGGTATGGCGACGGTGTACCTGGGCACCGACGTGAAGCTCGGGCGCGGCGTCGCGATCAAGCTGTTGGCGCCCGCTACGCGCGCCTACCTCGGGAGCGACCGGTTCCAGCGGGAAGTCCTGCTGGCCGCGCAGCTCTCTCATCCCCATATCGTGCCACTGTTCGAGGCCGACGAGGCAGACGGGCTGCTGTTCTATGTAATGGAATACGTGGAAGGAGAGTCGCTGCGGCAGCGGCTCAGTCGCCACGGACCACTCCCGGTCGACGACGCCGTCCGCATCGCGACCGAGGTCGGCGACGCGCTGCAGTACGCGCACGAAAACGGCGTGATCCATCGCGATATCAAGCCGGAGAACATCCTCCTGTCCCGCGGTCACGCCTTGGTGACCGACTTCGGGATCGCGAAGCTGATGGAGGAGCGAGGAAGCGCGGAAGGACCGGCGCTGACCGGCGCCGGTATCGCGGTGGGCACCGCAGCCTACATGAGCCCGGAGCAGGCGAGCGGCGACAAGCGGATCGACCCGCGCAGTGACGTGTACTCCCTGGCGGCTGTGCTGTACGAAATGCTGGCCGGTGAGCCGCCGTTTACCGGACCCAGCGCGCAAGCGATCGCCGCACGCGTGATCAACGACCCGCCGCGTCCGATTCGCACCGTGCGCCCCGCGCTTCCGGTGCCTCTCGAGCGCGCGATCGCAGCCGGTCTCGCGAAGTCGCCCGCGGACCGGCCTCGCACCGCGAGGGCGTTCGTCGGCGCCCTCGCCAGGCCGGCCCGCGAGCGCCGCGTGTCCGCGCGGCAGGTCGCGTGGATGGCAACTGCGTCCGGCGTGGCCATCATCGGGTGGATCGTGTGGCGTGGATGGCGCATTCATCCGCCGCCCGGGATGGTGCTCGTCCCGGCAGGAGCCTACCCGGTGGGGGGCGGGGGTGCCCCCGGGCGCGATTCCACCACCGTCCGCCTCGACGCGTTTTTCATAGATTCCGCCGAGGTCGGCGTGGCTGCCTACCGGCGGTACCTGGACTCCACACGAGCCCGCCCGCCCTGGACCCAACCGCCACCCGATCATTGGCCCGCGACCGGCGTACTATGGTCGGAGGCCGTTGCCTATTGCGCCTGGCGGCAGCGCGGTGGCCGCCTGCCCTCGGAGGACGAATGGGAAGCGGCCGCCCGCGGCCCGCAGGGCTTCCTGTATCCCTGGGGCAACCGCTGGGAGCCTGGCAGGGCCAACGCCGATTCGCTGCGCGACGGCTTCGCGCCGGCCGCCGCGAGCAGCCTCGGACGATCGTGGGTCGGTGCGGTGGACTTGATTGGGAACGCGTGGGAATGGACCACCAGCGCCGCCGCCGACGCGCGGGGCCAGCCCGGTCATGTCATCAAGGGAGGAGCCTTCGACACACCGTCTGCGACTGCAACCGCCGCATATCGCGCCGTGCTCCCCGACCGGCGGGCGTGGCTCGCCCACACGGGGTTCCGCTGCGCGCGCGGCGTCGCCGATGTGCCGGAGCGCGCGGTGCCACCCGCGAGCGTCGCCGTCCTGTACTTCGATACCGCGGACACAGCGAGTGCCTACGTCGCCGACGGGCTCACGGAAGCGATCATCACAAGTCTCGGCCGCATTGAGCGACTCAGCGTGAAGTCCCGCAACGCTGTTCGCCGCTTTCGGGGGGCGGCGGATGATCCGGCGACGCTGGGACGCGCCCTCGACGTGGCGTATCTCGTGAGCGGCAGTGTGGGGCGGCCCGGTCGGGGGCAGAGCCCCGCAGTCACGGTCGAGCTGTTGCGGGCGTCGGACGGGATGCACGTCTGGGGCGGTCAGTACGAGAGCCGCGATACGGCGCTCCAAACGATTCCGCAAGCCGTGGCGCGCGCCGTGGCGACGGCCATCACCGGCGCGCTCCGGCCCGTCGAGCGAACCGCCCTGGCGAGCCGACGGCCACGCGATCCCGGCGCCTACGATCGCTTCCTGCGCGCGAACTACGAGCTCGCTCAGCGGACGCCGCGCGCCGTGCGTCGCGCGATCGACCAGTACGAGAGCGCCCTGCGGCTCGATCCGGGCTTCACGCCCGCCCTCGCCCGGGTCGCCGTCGGTTATGGGCTGTTCCTCGACTGGGGGTGGGAGTACCCCGGCCTGTCGTCGGAGGCCGTGTTGTCTCGCGGGTTCGACGCGGCGGACCGCGCGCTGCAACAGGACTCCGCATCCGCCGACGCGTGGATGGCGCGCGGCTTCCTGCTCAGCTTCCGGCATCCGCGCACGTTCGCGGGCGTGCACGAGGCGCTGCGGCGCGCCATCGCGCTCGATCCGCGGAACGCGGAGGCGCACCACCAATACGGGATGGCTCTGCTCTGGTCGGGTCGCGACTCCGCCGCCGCCGACATGTACGGCCGAGCGCTCCAGCTCGAACCGGAGCGGCCGATCACGTTGTTCAATCTGGGGCGTGTCGCCGCGCGGCAGGTGCACTACGCGGAGGCTCGTCGCTGGGCGGACAGCGCCCTGGCCATCGACCCCGGAGCCGACTACGCCTACGTACTCCGGGCCCTCGCGGAGTTCCGGCTCGGCAAACCCGCCGAGGCGCGTGCCGACGCTGAGACGGCGGCGCGCTTGCGATCGGGATTCCGAGTGCCCGGCGAGGCGGTCCTCGCACTCGTCGAGCTGCAGGCCGCCGACACACCGGCCGCGCGAAAACGAATCGAGCGCTTGGAGCGCGAGATCCGCTCCGCGGGTAATCACACGACCACCGACGCCGCGTGGGTCGGACGCGCGCTCGTGGCCCTGCACGAGCCGGATCGGGCGCTCGAGCTGCTCGAGCGCGTCCGCCCCCCCGGCGCGCGGCTCTGGTACTACCTACGGGCGCCGGAGTTCGACGCCATCAGATCCAATCCGCGGTTCGCCCAGCTCGTCGCGGAGTCGGCGCCGGAATGAGGCGAGGGGGCGGTCAGACGGTCTGGCGATCCGTGGGCCGGCTCGCGTCCGCGTTACGGTCCGCCGGTCCCCCCGTCCGCCTGACCGCCCTGCTCCTCCTCTCCGCCTGTCAGCCCGCGGCCCGCCGCTTGCTGCTCCTCGACCTCGCGCTGTCGGACCCCGTTCTGTTGAACGGCACCGCCCGGCCCTGGCGCGACCAGGGCTACACGGTCGAGTACCGCCGCTTCTATCCCCACCTCGCCCGCGCGGATCTCGAGCGCTACCGGGTGCTGCTGTTCCTCCTGGGCCGTGAGCCCGAAGCGCCATCGGACGCCCTCACCGTCGGCGATCTCGCGCTGCTCACCGAATGGGTGCTGCGGGGCGGCGTGGTGGTGCTCGGCTACGATGCAGACGGTGAAGGGTATCTGGACCGCTGGACGGCGAACCGCTGGCTCGAGTCCGTCGGGACGGGGATCTCGATCGGCGATCGACTGCTCGAGGACACCACCGCGCGCGTGCTCACGACCACCGGGCGCCCGCAGCCGTGGGCCGAGGGCCGGGCCATGGGTGACGAGCCGCTCGGCTCGGTGTTCGATCCCTTTCCGCTCGACCGGAATGACGTCGTCACAACCCGCGACTCCTCCCAGCTGATCGCCGTGACCTCGAGGCACGCGTTCGTGCGCATACCGCGTACCCCGGCGTCCCGGCCACGCGCCGGCGTGGTGGCGGCCACCAGGATCGGCGACGGGCTCGTGGTCGTCACCAGCCGCCACGCGCTCGGCGCGCTGGGGCCGCAGTTCCGGTCCACGACCGCTCCCCTGCAGCAACTCGACGCCCTGGAACGAACCCACGAGTTCCTCGGCGCGCTCGCCCGCTGGACTCGACGCCCGGCCGAGTGGGCGCACGTCCCACCCGCGGCGCGCGGCGACCCGCTGGTGCTGGAGCAGGCGCCGGTTCCCGTCGAGGTCGCGCCCCCGGCCATGGCTCCGCCGGGCGGCGTCGACACGATCGCGCTGCCACTCCTTCCGGACCCGAAGCTCGCCCGTGCCACCAGCACCCCCGAGTGGCTGCGGCAGCAGGGCATGCGCGTGTTGTGGACTCCCCTATTCGCGAGCCGTGACGGGCGGCGCGTGATGCGATCGGGTGCCTCGCTCGATTCGCTCGTCGTCTTGCTCGATGCCGGCGGGTTCAACCTGCTCGCCGGCGACGCCAGCCCGGAGAGCACGGACTCCCTGCACGTGCGCTGGGAGGAGCGCGACGCCGTGCGTCGTGCCTGGGCGGATGCGGTGAAGCGGCTGCAGCCGACGAGTGTGGCGTGGATCCCCCTGCTGGATTACGGCAACGCGCGGCACGCCGGTCCGGATTCGTCGCGAGGCGCGCGCGGCGAGGGACTCGCGGCCCCGTGCGCCCTCGACTCGACCTTGTGGGGGGAGGGACTCCCATCGGCGTTCGGCGCCCTCGCCCGGCTGGCCGCGGAGCAGCGCACGCTCGTCATTGCGCTCGGTCTCGACGTCGGGACGGCGCGCAGCTACTCGATGGGCCAGGAGTTCTGCGACGCGGCGTGGCGGCGCGGGCTGGCGGTTCTCATCCGAACGGGCGCGGCGGGGGGAGGCTGGGACTCGCTCCCGTACGCCGCCCGCTACCCGGCGCTGCGCGACGCCGGCCTGCTACCCCGGTACTACCGCGCCCTGGAAGACGAGGTTGCCGCCCGCGCCACGACGCTCCGGGATCGGGTGTTGCGGCAGCGCCGGGACCTCTACTTCGCGTTCCGGCTGGCGCAACCGCCGGCCGATTGGTTCACGTTCGGCCTGCTCCGCGGCTTCGGGCTTCCGGACCGGCCGCTGCTCCTGTTCACACCGGAGTTATGGACCCGCGACCTGCTCGCGTTCTACCGCGCGCGCGGCCTCAACATCGTACACGCGGTAGCCCTCGTTCCACCGTCGCTCCGGGCACGCGACTGGACCGGCGTCAAGCGGCTGGTCTTCGGCGAAAGTGACGGGTTCTGGCTCGCACCCGAGGAGCCCGCCGGGCCAGGCGCCGGCAGGCGCTTGGCGCAGGATAGCCTGGGCCGCCTGCTGCGGCGGCTCGTGCGCTAGACTTGCCCTGACCCTTCCAGAACCGGTAGTTTTCCTGCCGGGTGGCGGTAGGGTGTGATGGTCGCGGTATGCCGGTTGGAGTGGCATGCTGAGGAAAGTCCGAGCTCCCGAGGGCAGACTGCCAGGTAACACCTGGGCGCCGTAAGGCGACGGAAAGGGCCACAGAAAACAGACCGCCCTTTATCCAAGGGTAAGGGTGAAACGGTGGGGTAAGAGCCCACCGCGCGCCTGGCAACAGGCGTGGCACGGTAACCCCCAGTCGGAGCAAGGCCAAATAAGCAGCGAGACCCGGCCCGGGTCGCCTGAGCTGCGGGTAGGCCGCGTGAGGTGGCTGGCGACAGCCATCCCAGAGAGATGACCATCTGCCCGCCTCGGCGGGCAAACAGAACTCGGCTTATGGCCCTACCGCCCACCTCTCGATGACCTCACCGTCGAAACCGTACCCCGCACAGTGGGAGCAAGTCGCGGACCTGCGGGTATTCCGCACGACCACCCAGGAATGGGAGAAGCTCATCGGGTGGCGCGCCGACATGCGAAAGCGGGGCTGGAAGCTGCTACGCGTCGCAAGTGAGGGGACCGAGATGGTGGCTGTCTTCGGCCGGACCAAGGGCGACCGCGCGCCCGCGCCGGATACCGCCTAAGGAGCGCTCCATGATTCGTCGGCTGCTGCTCGCGGGAACGGCGCTCACCGCCGCCTGCGCCCCAGGGAGTCGTGGGACGCCCACCGCGGCGGCTCCCGCACTAACCCCCGCGCCGGGCGTTCCGCCGACGACTGCGCCGACGGAGGGGGCGTCCGCGCACCGACCCGACGTGGTGCGCTACGGACCCAGCGCCCTACGCTACGTCGTGCACCGGCGACTCCACATCCAGCAGGCCCTCGGCGATCAGACGCAAGCCCAGGACGTGGGCGCGCGGATCTTCGTGGCGACGGCGATCACGGGGCCCGCCGACAGCATCGGCTACCCGGCCACGTTCCTCGTCGATTCGATCGTTGCCGACTCGGGAACACCGCCCCCGATCGTGGACAACGTCAACAAGGTGCGCAAGCTCGTGTTCGCGGGACGCGTGGCATCGCGTGGCGAGTTCGTGAACGCCCTGGCGTCAGACAGTGCCGTGGCGCAGTCCGTGGTCCAGCTCCTCGGGAACTTTCGAGACTTCCTGCCGCGGCTGCCGCTCGACGGCGTCAAGCCCGGAGCCGCCTGGACCGACACCGTCGAGACGAGCCAGAAGGGGAGCGGCTCCGAGGTGTCGCGCCGCACGATCGCGCACTCGACGGCGGCGGGGTGGGAGGACCGCCTCGGCACCCGCAGCGTGCGGGTGGACGGGAGCCAGACCTATCGGGTCGCCGGGGGCGGCAAGAACGCGGGGCAGCCGTTCGAGCTCTCCGGTGCCGGAACGGGCAGCGGCGTGGCGTACATCGCCGCCGACGGCCGCTACCTGGGCGGAGAGTGGCAGGACTCGACCACCCTGACCGTTCGGCTGCCGGTCCAAGGCGTCGCCGTCCCGGTGATCCAGGTGACTCGGACGACCGTCGCGGTGTTGCCGTAGTGGGCGGACGGTGGCACCGATGGAGGGTCGGACTGTTCCTTCCGCTCCTGCTCCTGGCGTCGGGCGCGCTCGCCCAGGTCGCCCCGAACAACGCCACGCTCTATCTCCATCCCACCGATGTCAGCGACGCGCGCGCCCTGTGGGTGAACCCCGCGGGGCTGGGGCATTTCCCGGAAGCGTCGGTCCATCTCGATCTGACCGTCGGTGATCCCGGCGCCAAAGGTCAGCTGCGGCAACTCACGCTGGGCCTCAACTCCCGCGGCCTGTCGCTCGGCTACCAACGCGACCTGTTCAGCTCCGGGCGGCGCGGCCATACCTACAAGCTGGGGTACGCCGCGGGCCGTGGGGGACTCGCGGCGGGGTTTGCGACGGCCCTGTATCGGGGCGGGACCTCGGGCACGGGCTGGGACGTCGGCATCCTCTACGACTGGACGCCGGCCCTGTCGATTGGCGGGGTGATCCAGAACATCGGACAGCCGGTCGTGCGCGATTCGACCCTGCGTCTCACATACGTCCCAAGCGCCACGCTGCAGCTGGCCGGGCGGCGGGTCGTCCTCTCCGCGCTGACCCGCCTCACATCCGATGGGGTGGCAGGCTACGGCTTCGGTGCGCGCGGCACACTCCGGGCAGGGACATCGCTCCCCATCGGCCTACTCGCGCGCCTCGACACGGACCGCTCGCTACACCGCGGCGGTTTCGCGTTCGGCTTCTCACTCGGCGCTGCAGATATGGCCGGTCTAGTCGCGACGACTCCCGCCGATGTCAACGGAATCGACGCCCTCAGCCTGTACGGCGTGTCGACGCGACGCTTCACCAGGGCGCGGCGGTCGAAGCCCTAGTCCTCGCCGATCAGTTTTCCGAGCCGGCGCGAGAGCTCGTAGACATCGCGGAACGAGAGGTGGCGAAACACGGTGTCGCGACGCGCGCGCGGCAGGGCGAGGACCAACCGGAACGAGACGCCGCCCCGCAGCTCGGCCCCATAACCGACCTGCACCGAGTCCCGGCGATAGGCGCGCACACGGTGTGGCGTCACCACCGCCACGCTGCGGCGCGCCACGAGCAGCAGCGTGGTATCGTCGGCGCCGCGGGGGGAGAACACGTACAAGGCCGCGTCTCCGGGAGCGAGGGCGCCCTGGCGTCGGAGGAGCTGGGCGAGACTGTCGGGGATGGGCGTGCCCACCGAGAGGCGGGGAGGCTTCGACAGGACGGTGAGCGCCACGAACAGGAGGCCCCCCACCACCCCGAGGCCCACGAGCGCGTTGAGAGCCCCGGACAGGACGGGGGAGCGCATCCGCACGCTGTCCTGCGCCGCGGTCGGGAGGGCCTCCACCAGTGCCCGGCTCAGCTCCTCGGCGGTCTGGAAGCGCTCGGCGGGGTCCTTGGCGAGCGCGCGACCGACCACCACGGCGAGTGTGGGAGGCACGTCGCTCCGGCGCTGCTGGATCGGCACCGGGGTGGCGGTGGCCTGCTTCATCAGGATCGATTGGGCGGACTCGCCGTCGAACGGCGGCACGCCGGCGAGCATTTGATACAGTACGACCCCGAGCGAGTAGATGTCCGAACGGGCATCCACGTCCTCTCCGGTGGCCTGCTCGGGACTCATGTAATGCGGGGTCCCGACCACCATGCCCTCGGTGGTGAGCTGGCTGACGGACGCCTCCTGCGCGGCCTTCGCGATCCCGAAGTCGGTCACGAGCACGTGGCCCGCGCTGTCGAGCAGGATGTTGTCGGGCTTTACATCGCGGTGCACAATGCCGTGGAGGTGCGCGTGGCCGAGTGCGTCGGCCACCTGCCGCGCGATGCGGGCGGCATCCCGCAGCGAGAGGCGCTGATGCTTCTCGAGCAGCTGGCGGAGCGACGGTCCGTCGAGGCAGCGCATGACGATGTAGAGGACTTCGTTCTTGTAGCCTCCGACCTTGTAGATCGGCACGATGTGGGGGTGCTCGAGTCGCGCGCTGGTGCGCGCCTCGCGCACGAACCGCTCGGCGAGCCCGGGCGACGGCGTGAGACCCAGGTCGAGGACCTTCACTGCGACGTCCTGGCCCTGGTCCTGGTCGCGGACGCGGAACACGGCGGCGAACCCGCCTTCGCCCAGGACATCTCCGACGGTAAATTTTTTGCCGAGGGCTTTTTGGAGGCGGCGACGCAGCGTGGTGAGATCGAGCGACATGGCGGACGCGAAACCTAGGAACCTACGCCGCGTGGCGCTAGGGACGACCGGTCTCGTCCTCCTGTGGCTGTTCGGCGTCTGGCCGCCCCCCGTGTGGTGGCGCAATCACTGGCCGCGGGAGACCGCGATGATGCGAGAACAGGCGGACTGCCGGTCACCGTCCGCCTGTCCCACCGTCAGCCCGACCGACCTTCAAAGCATCTCGCCCGTCCTCCAGCGTATGGTGATCATCGCCGAGGATTCGCGGTTTCGTTCGCACGTCGGGATCGACCCCGCCGAGGTCGCGGACGCGCTCGGCGTGGACGGCGCCCACGGATTCTGGTCCGCCATCCGCGCGGCGTGGCGGCACCGCGACCGGCTGCGGGGCGCCAGCACCATCACCCAGCAGCTCGCCAAGAATCTGTATCTCTCGTCCTCGCGTAGTCCGATCCGTAAGCTCAAGGAGGCGGCCACCGCGCTCGGGCTCGAGCTCGCCCTGTCCAAGGACCGGATCCTGGAGCTCTATCTGAATGTGGCAGAGTGGGGACCCGGCATCTGGGGGATCGACGCGGCGAGTCGCGCATACTTCGGCGTCCCGGCCTCCCGCCTCAGCGCGGAGCAGGCAGCCGAGCTGGCCGCCACGCTGCCGCATCCGCGCACGTCGAACCCCACGTTCCGCCCGGAGCGGACGCTCGAGCGCCGCAATCTCATTCTGGCGCGGTATCGGGGGGTCGATGTGTACATTCCGCCGGAAGAGGAAACAGACTCGCTGCCAATCCCCCTGCCGGCTCCTGTGGTCCCGCCCGCGCTCGATTCGCTGAGGATCGACGTACCGGTGGACAGTCTGGAGGATAGTCTCACTGACAGACGCACAGACGCACAGAGGAGAACAGAGGACAGTGTCCGGGACAGCCTGCCCTGATCACTGCTATCTGTTCACCGCTGTGCGTCTGCGCGTCTAGTAGTTGCAGTTCCGCGCTTTTTGGTCAGTCAACGAGCCTCAATGGCATCACCAGCGCCATATAGCTCGCCGGATCATCCCATCCCACGGGCTCCACCGTGGCCGCGCGCTCGGGGGCCTTAAAGGTGAGCCGCACCTCGTCGGTAGGCATGTACTTGAGGATCTCGAGCAGGTACATCGCATTGAACCCGATCTCGAGCGGCTCCCCTTCGTAGGTGACCGCGAGCTCGTCCTGGGCTTCGCCCAGGTCGGGTGTCTGGACCGAGAACTTGACGGCGCCGCCGGAGAAGGCGAGCCGGATCCGGTGCGTCTGGTCGCTCGCCACGACGCTCATGCGCCGCAAGGCCGCCGCCATCGCCGCCTTGTCCGCGGTCGCGACCTTGTCGTTCTCGCGCGGGATCACCTGCTCGTAGTTCGGGTACGGCCCCTCGATCAAGCGGGAGAACACGAGCGTCCCGCCCGCGCGGAAGCCGATGTGGTTGTCGCTGCGTGCGATCTCGAGCGCGTCGTCGGCCGCGAACAGCCGGCGGATCTGCTCGAGCGCCTTGGGTGGTACGATCAGGTCGGCGGTCGAGCCGCCCTTGGCCGGGACGTCCATCTTGGCGAGCCGGTGCCCGTTGGTCGCCACCATGCGCATGTGGTCGGGCCGGAGCTCCCACAGCACGCCGTTCAGGATCGGCCGACTCTCCTCGGTCGAAGCCGCGAAGGCGACGTGCCCGACGAGCTTGTGCACCACGCCCGCTTCGGCGTTCCACGCGCCGTCGAACTTGACCGCGGGGAACGACGGGAACTCCTCACGCGGCAGCCCCAGGAGCTTGAACTTCGACCGGCCGCATTCGATCGCGACGCGCGACTCCCCCGCCGCCGTGAACCGCACGGGCCCCGAGGGCAGCTCCCGCGCGATGTCCACGAGCTTTTTGGCCGGCAGCGTCACGGCGCCCTCGGCGTCTACTTCGGCTGACACGGTGGTCGTCACCGCGATGTCCAAATCCGTGCCGGACAGCCGGAGGCCTTGCTTCGTCACTTCGACCAGGACGTTGGCGAGCACCGGGAGGGTCGTCTTGGCGGGAATCGCGGCCGCGACTCCGCTCAGTCCTTCCTGCAGCTGCTCTCGCGTGATCGTGAACTTCATCCGTCTCGTCGCCCTTTTCCAGAATTCTGTGGAGTAAGACTCTACTACTCTACTAGGATAGAACTACTAGTAGTAGTAGTAGGGGACGGGGAAATGTGGGTGGTCGGCCTAAACTGGTGCCCCGCGCAGCAACTCGCGTCCCGCCGTCGTCCGACCGGTCTGTTGGGACTGTTGGTATCCCGGGCCTTCCCCACATCTCCGTGCGGTTCCCACACCCGCCCACACGGCTCGTTCTCAGATGTTGGCTACAGTGCGGACAACTCCTGGCGCGCCATTTCGACGCGTTCCTTGAACGTCCGGTCCCGCATCATTTGCCGCTCTACCTTGTCGACCGAGTGGATCACGGTCGAGTGGTCCCGCCCCCCGAACGCCTGCCCGATCTCGACCAGCTGCATGCTCAGCATGTTGCGCGCGAGATACATCGCCACCTGCCGCGGGATCGTCAGGGTTTTGGTGCGGGCCTTGGAGCGCAATCCTTCGGGGGTGACGCCCCAGCGGCGTGCCACCACCTCTTGGACGCGATCGATGCTGGGCGTGGGCTGCGCGCCGTAGCTCGACGCGTCTTCCCCCTGGCGAATCTTGTCCGACAGCGCCTCGCGCGCGAGCTCGATGGTGACCTCGCGGTTCTTGAGCGAGGCGAAGAGCAGCAGCTTGATGATACAGCCCTCGAGCTCCCGCACGCTCGAGCGGACGTGCTCCGCGATGAACCGTAGCACGTCGTCCGGAATCGTGAGCTCGAGATGATCCTGCTCCGCCTTCTTTCGCAGGATCGCGATACGGTGTTCCAGATCCGGGTGCCCGATGTCGGCCACCAGACCCCATTCGAAGCGGGAGATCAACCGGTCCTCGAGCCCCGGGATCTCTTTCGGCGGCCGATCCGAGGTGAGTACGATCTGCTTGTGCCCCTCGAACAGCGCGTTGAACGTGTGGAAGAACTCTTCCTGCGTCATTTCCTTGCCTTCGAGGAAATGCACGTCGTCCACCAGGAAGAGGTCCACGTCGTTGCGGTACCGGCGCCGGAACTCCGACATGGTGCGCGCGTGAATCGATTCGATGACTTCGTTGATGAACTGCTCGGCGCCGAAGTAGTGCACCCGCGTGCCCGGGTATTTGGTGAGCACGGCACGGGCCACCGCCTGCATCAGGTGCGTCTTGCCGAGTCCCGTAGCGCCGTAGATGAAGAGCGGATTGTAGGTCTTGCCGGGTGCCTCAGCGACCGCGTGCGCGGCCGCCGCGGCGAGCTCGTTCGACTTTCCGATCACGAACGTCTGGAAGGTGTATCGCTCGTTGAGCGGCGTGGTCGGGACGCCGGACCTGTCCACGGTCGCCGGCTCTCGTGGCGCCACGAAGAAATCCATCTGGGGCCGCTGCTGGCGATCCTCCTGCACCCGGAACACGACCGCCGTCGGCCGTCCGAACACGCGCTCGGCGGCGCGCGCCAGGACGGTGGCGTGCTTCGACTCGTTCCATTCGACGGCGAATTGATCGGGAGCTCCGACGATCAGGCGCCCATCGTCCAGCGCGATCGGCACCGCGGGCTCCAGCCACGTCCGCACCGTAGCGTCGGGAAGTTCGCGCCGCGCTTCGTCGAGGAGTCGCTTCCAAGCTTCTTTAGTTGACTGCTCCATCCGCGACTGACTATGAGGTGGGACGTCCAGCAAGGGCGGCCCGAAAGTACGGTCGGCCTGTGGAAAAGTCAACCTTGACCGCCGCGCCGACGACCGTGTACGTTTCCCGTCCTCCCGAGAGGAATGTATGGGTCCGACGTATCGCCCGCGCAATCGGCGGCGCATCAACAAGCACGGATTTCGCGCGCGCATGAAAGACGTGTGGGGTCGCGCCGTCCTGTCCCGCCGGCGGAAGAAGGGGCGCAAGCGCCTCACCGTACGCCTGCCGTCCAAACACCGGAGTCACTAACGGGAGAGCGGTTCCCGCGGCGCGTGCGCCTCGCGCGCGGTCCGGAGCTCGCTGCTTGCTGGGAACAGGGTCGCCGCGTGCGCACCCCGCATCTCGACCTGGCGTGGCGCCCGAGTCCGCTGGACCACCCGCGGATGGCGATCGTGGTGCCCCGCTTTCAGTTCACCGCGGTGGCCCGCAACCGCTTGCGCCGACGCTTG